>Ga0075158_10000009_pt1 | contig 144417 bp, 136 predicted proteins | sample JI91814BDNA_FD_70968 | JGI IMG/M metagenome (GOLD analysis project Ga0075158, IMG submission 70968) | Wastewater effluent complex algal communities from Wisconsin, to seasonally profile nutrient transformation and Carbon sequestration -... | ecosystem: Engineered > WWTP > Effluent > Algae... | reverse complement strand
TAAGGTTTTTATGCGACAAATTATCTTAGATACAGAAACCACTGGCATAAGCCCAGAACAGGGCCATAAAGTCATTGAAATTGGCTGTGTTGAGCTAGTCAATCGTAAGCTAACTGGCAATCACTATCATGTGTATTTAAACCCAGAGCGTGAAGTTGACGAAGGCGCATTTCGTGTTCATGGTATCAGTACTGAATTTTTGAAGGACAAGCCTTTATTTAGGGATGTGGTCTCCGATTTTTTGCAATTTATTGGTGGTGCAGAAGTAATTATTCATAATGCACCCTTCGACGTGGGTTTCTTGAATTCTGAGCTTAGGCATATTAAATGGAAAAAGAAACTGGAAGAGTATTGTGATGTTTTTGATACTTTAGTGATGGCACGAGAGAAGCATCCCGGTCAGCGTAATAGCTTAGATGCTTTGTGTAAGCGTTATGATATTGATAATTCTAATCGTCAGTTGCATGGGGCTTTGCTTGATGCGGAGATTTTAGCCTTCGTCTATTTGGCTATGACTGGCGGACAAGCGAGTTTGTTTGCTGAAGCTGAGAATGCTGTAAGAGCTGATAAAGCCATAGTGCAAGAGATTGCGCAATTGCATTTAGGTAGTCCGGTGGTCATTAGGGCTAGTGCAGATGAAGAGCAGCGTCATCTTGATTTTCTTGCTTTTTTAAAGAAAAAGTCTGGGGTGGATCATTGGGCTGAAGTTGAGCCTGAGAGTTTGGAAGTACAATAATGAAACCCGGATTAGGCTATCGCTGCATCCGGGCTACAATTAATACAAAGAATAAGTCAAACAGCGTAGCCCGGATGCAGCGATAGCCTAATCCGGGTTTCCCTTAACTTAGTTAATCAAATATTGTTCAGCAAAATTCTTACCTATACACTCACCAAGAGTACGACCCCAGGTAGAAGCATTTTGATCATTGATCATAGCTGGGATTTGCGCATAAATTTGACCTTGGCATTTAGAAGAAATTGCTGGGATCATGCCTATGCATTTTTCATAAGTAATTTGCTTAACGTCAAAACGTTTTTTCAATTCTGTATCAGCAATAAATCCTTTACACACCACATCAGGTAGTATTGGACTCATTTGACTTAACCAAGCATCCTTAGTCATGTCGGTTGAATTGCTGGTTTCTGTTGGTTTAGTTACTTCAGTAGTCGTTGAAGTAGGTGTAGTTGTGGTAGTAGTTGTTGTGGGTGTAGTTGTTGCTGCAGCCGGCTGAGTAGGTGTTGTTGTAGGCGCCGTTGCACCAGACACAGGAGCAGTTGTTGTAGTAGTTGTTGTCTCTTCGGCATTCGCAATAAATGGAATAAGAGCACTATTTATGGCAATTGTTGCTATTAATAATGTCTTTGACATGATTCAATATCCTTATTTTAGTTCTCAATTTAATAGTAGAACATATTTATTATTTTGCATGTAATATATTCATTTTGAATAAAATAATTAACTAATTTCTAATGTATGCGTCCTGATTTCCCACTACTTATTACTTATCCCAATCTTAATTTGAATGATATTTGCTTGAATTGTATAATATATGATCTAAAATAGAAGAGAAGATAGGAATTTAATAGGAATAATTATGGAAAAGTCCAACTCGCACTTATTACCCTTGGCGCGTCTGTTATTAATATCAATCGGTTTTATATTTTGTACATCGGGTTTTGCTGCCGGGAATACTTTTGTATTTAATCCCAATACCCTTACATGGAAAGCGATTAATGAAAATGGAAAAGTTGTGCGCAGTGGACGAGGATCCGGTGGAAGACGTTATTGTCCAGACATAGGTCGAAGCTGTAAAACACCTTCTGGAGTTTACAGCATTATAAGCAAAGGTGGATCAGGCTGTCGTTCTAGCCGTTACCCAGTCGGTAAGGGCGGGGCGCCTATGCCCTATTGTATGTTTTTTAGCAAATATTACGCAATTCATGGCTCTTACGATGTCCCCAACCACAATGCCAGCCATGGTTGTGTGCGTGTGAGACCTAGCGATGCGAGCTGGTTAAGCCGTAACTTTATTCACGTTGGTACAAAAGTGATTATCAAATCCTACTAGTTTTTTACAGTCGTCCGTCCTCGTAGTATCAACATGGAGGTACAAAGAGCCACTCTTGCATCAATTGAAGAGTGGTTGTTTGTTATGTTGCTATTCGTCATCATCCATACTGAATGACGATCCACAACCACAAGTAGTTTTAGCATTGGGGTTGCGAATCACGAACTGCTCCCCTTGAATACCTTGTGTATAATCAATTTCAGCATCATGCAAATACTGGTAACTCATTGAATCTATTAAAAGTTTGATCGAGGTGCTGCCATCAGAGCATTGTTGTTCAATGATAGTGTCATCATCATTGATTTCTTCATCAAAGCTAAATCCATATTGAAACCCAGAGCAACCACCTCCAGAAATCGATACGCGTAGATTAAGCTTAAAATTATTCTCTTCTTTGATCAGTTCAGCCACTTTATCTGCCGCACTTACAGAGAAGCGGATATCACTTGTTGTAGGGGATATATCGACTGCGCTCATTATTAACTCCAATTACTTATATCTACATTATAACAAATTTTAATCAACTATTCACCAAGCTGGCCAAGGTTAGTTATGGGTTACACGCTTGAGCAAACTTGAGTTATCTAATTATTTGTTCAATAGTTGCCCCACCTAAACACTGATTTTTATCATAAAAGACTACATATTGACCGGGTGTAACTGCTCTTTGCAGGCTTGAAAACATTACATAATGTTGATTTCCATCTGGAGGCGAAATCATACAGCCTTGCTCAGGTTGTCTATACCGGGTTTTCGCATAGCAAGTGAGCGGTAAATTATCTTGGTTTTCTGCTAGCCAATGTATAGGCCCGCAAATTAAACCTTGCGCATACAACATAGGGTGTTGGCTACCTTGAGCTACATATAAGGTATTTGTAGCAACCTCTTTATCAACAACATACCAAGGTTCTTCGGATGAGTTCTGTAAGCCACCTATCCCCAATCCTTGCCTTTGACCTAGCGTATAAAACATCAGCCCATCGTGTTGGCCCAAGTTATCACCAGCCATACTTTTAATCGGTCCTGGTTTTGCTAAAAGGAATTCATTAAGAAAGGTCTTAAAGCGTTTTTCACCAATAAAACAGATGCCTGTTGAATCTTTTTTAGCATGCGTTACCAGTCCAAGTTCTCTAGCAAATTCGCGAATTTGGGGTTTGGTATAGTCACCAATAGGGAAAAGTGTTTTACCTAAAGCAGTTGGCTCAACGGCATGTAGGAAATAAGTTTGATCTTTATCACGGTCTTTAGCTTTGTGTAAAAAGCCAACTGAACCCTCAATTTTATTTTTAGCATAATGGCCAGTTGCAATGAAGTCAGCACCAAGCTTAAGAGCATGGTTTAAAAAAGCATTAAACTTTATTTCTTTGTTGCATAAGACATCGGGATTTGGAGTTCTGCCTTTTTGGTATTCATTGAGAAAATGGGCGAAGACTCTATCCCAATATTGTTCAGAAAAATTGACTGTATGAAGGGGAATCTTAAGTTGATTGCACACAGCCTGCGCATCAGCTAGGTCCTGTGCTGCCGGACAAAAGCCATCGGCATCATCTTGTTCCCAATTTTTCATGAACAAGCCTTCAACCTGATAACCTTGCTCACGTAACAGCCACGCTGCTACAGAGGAATCAACCCCGCCTGACATTCCAACAATGACTTTTGCTTTCATAATTACAGCTACCAAAACTTTTTAAACTGAGCATGCGCCTGCCCTAATCGGGTGATTATCGCATAATTCTGTAAAAAAAACTCTGAATTACCTGTGCGTAAGTTGATAAATTCTAGCAATCATAAGATAATAGCCGTTTTGGATGTATAAAAATGCTGCATTTACACAACTTGGCGAAACAAGGCGAATTCAGCAAGGTACTAACAATCAATGAACGCTTACCGTCTTTTCTACCTGCTCCTTGTAACTTAGATGTAAACTACAAGGTTGAATTAAAAGACAAATATTTTCTAGTTCGTTTAAATGTAGTTGCTGATCTGACTATAGCCTGTCAGCGTTGTATGAATGATTTTGTCTTTCATTATGACAATGAGACTGAGATTGCTGTTTGTAGAAATGACGAACGGGCAGAGCAGCTTTTAGAACAGTATGAATGCATAGTTGCTGCAAACGACCAAGTTGAATTAGAAGATTTGGTGATTGATGAATTGCACCTTTATGTGCCTATTTTTCATCCGGTAACTGATGATTGTGATAATGAAGTAAATCGATTTTTAACTGAAAAAAATGAAACTTATTGATAATTTGTGCAATTAACACTTGGATTGATGATAAAATATCGGTAATATTCACGCCCTACGAATGCAATTTGTTTAGGAGTAATACAATGGCAGTACAACAAAATAAAAAATCACGCTCACGTCGTGATATGCGCAGGTCGCATGATGCTTTAACTTTACCTACACTTTCTGTAGATCCAGTAACAGGTGAAACGCATCGTCGTCACCATATGACTGAAGACGGTTACTACCGTGGCAGAAAAGTCATTGAAACTGGAAATGCTTACGAAGAAGAAAAAGAGTAATATTCTTGAAGAACATTACCATCGCTGTAGACGCTATGGGTGGAGATCACGGTCTTAGTGTTGTGATCCCTGCCTGTATTCGCGCGACCAAAAATAATCCAAATTTACAGATTATCTTAGTCGGTGTGCAAGACAAGATATCCGCAATGTTACAAAAACACATGGCGGCCAGCTCTAAACAGCTAACCATAGAGCACGCTTCTGAAGTAGTGGCTATGGATGATTTACCTTCGCACGCCTTACGCAATAAAAAAGATTCGTCGATGCGAGTTGCTATTAATTTAGTTAAAGATGGCAAGGCGCAAGCTTGCGTTAGTGCGGGTAATACTGGTGCATTAATGGCAACAGCACGTTTTGTTCTTAAAACTTTACCTGGTATTGATAGACCCGCCATCGTATCAGAGCTTCCTACCGGCAAAAACAAAACTTGGGTTATAGATTTAGGTGCTAATGTTGATTCTTGCGCTGAGCATCTATTCCAGTTTGCGGTAATGGGTTCTGCACTAATTCAAGCTATTGAAAAAATTGCTAAACCTAAAATCGCCTTATTAAATATCGGTGTTGAAGAGATTAAAGGCAATGATCAAGTTAAACGAACAGCCCATATGCTGGCAGAATGTTCACTGATGAATTACGTAGGCTATGTCGAAGGTGATCAATTTTACACTGGGGATGTCGATCTTGTAGTTTGTGATGGGTTTGTTGGTAATGTCGCACTAAAAGCTAGTGAAGGCATTGCAAAACTTTTTCTAAATACTCTTAAAGAGTCATTTAACAAAAATTGGTTTACGAAAACTTGCGGCTTGATAGCTATGCCCGCATTAAAACATCTTAAAACACGCCTAGATCCTGCACGTTATAACGGTGCAACGCTATTAGGACTGAATGGTATTGTGGTCAAAAGCCATGGTGGTGCTTCAGCAATAGCTTTCGAATACGCAATTGAAGAAGCTGTACTTGAAGTTAAAAACAACGTTGTTGACTTGGTTCGTGATCAAATTAATGATTTCATTAATCAGGGATTATTGCTATGAAGAATGCAGTAATCAGCGGCACTGGAAGTTATTCTCCAGTAAATCAAGTAACTAATGTTGATTTGTCGACGCAGCTTGATACAACTGATGAATGGATAGTTTCGAGAACAGGTATCAGCAGTCGCAGTATAGCTCAACCACATGAAACAACTTCTTTTATGGCATCCAAAGCCGCACAAGAGGCTCTTTCGGCTTCGGGTTTGGATGCAGAAGAAATTGATCTGATATTAGTTGCAACTTGCACACCCGATCATTTTTTCCCAAGCGTTGCTTGTCATGTACAGCAAGCTTTAAAAATAAAGCGTCCTATCCCCGCATTTGATATTGGGGCTGCCTGTAGTGGTTTTGTGTACGCAATGGATGTTGCCAAACAATATATTTTCTCTGGCGCTGCCAAACACATACTAGTCATCGGTAGTGAGAGTATGTCTCGTGCAGTTGACTGGAGTGACAGATCTATTTGTGTGCTTTTCGGTGATGGAGCAGGGGCTGTAGTCCTAAGCGCCAGCGAGAATGAGGGCATTTTAGGCAGTGTCTTACACTCAGCCTTTGATCAGGAAAAATTACTAACGCTTCCTAACTCAACCTTTGAAGAGAAACGTGAAACCATTGGTATGAAAGGTAACGAAGTGTTCAAAATCGCCGTTACTATTATGGGCGATGTTGTAGACGAAGTATTGAAAGTCAGTAACCTAGAAAAATCAGATATAAATTGGCTGATCCCGCATCAAGCCAATATTAGGATCATTCAAGCAATAGCCAGAAAATTATCACTGCCAATGTCGCAAGTCATTGTTACTATCGCGAATCAAGGCAATACCTCCGCAGCATCTATTCCTTTAGCACTGGATTATTCGATTAAAAACAACCAGATAAAACGTGGTGAGTTGTTATTAATTGAGTCTTTTGGGGGTGGGATGACATGGGGCGCAATGGTAATTCGTTACTAAAAACTAATTTTGAAGGGTTCTAATTATTATGATCAAGACAGCATTTGCATTTCCCGGACAAGGATCACAATCAGTAGGGATGTTATCGGATTTTCTTCCTCAATATTCACTGATTACCGAAACTTTCGCTGAGGCCTCAGATGCTTTAGGCTATGATATTTGGCAATTGGTCCAAAATGGCCCTGTAGAAAAACTTAATCAAACAGAATACACCCAAGTTGCAATGTTAGTTGCTGACGTTGCTATTTATCGGTTATTACAGCAATTGGGCGTGCCCCAGCCTACTTTGATGGCTGGACATAGTTTAGGTGAGTACGCCGCCTTAGTAAGTGCAAATGCATTATCAATTGGCGAGGCTGCACGTTTGGTTGCCAGACGTGGGCAAGTTATGCAAGAAACAATTCCAATGGGACAGGGAGCAATGGCTGCAATTGTTGGATTAACAGACGAACAAGTACAAACTATTTGTCAGAAAGCCAGTGATAGCAACTATAGCGTAAGCCCTGCAAATTATAATGCTATTGGTCAGGTCGTGGTTGCAGGACATACTCCAGCAGTGGAGCGCGCAATCAAATTAGCGGAAGAGGCAGAAGCTAGATTGGCGAAAATTATACCTGTAAGCGTTCCCTGCCATTGCCTTTTATTATCAGAAGCGGCAGAATTATTTGCTCAGAATCTTGCAGAAGCTGATTTTAAAAAACCATCAATAGATGTAATCTGTACTACTGATTTAAAAGTATATGATTCTGCAGAACATATAAGAACTAAATTAAAAGAACAATTATTTAGCCCTGTAAGATGGGTTGAAACAGTACAATTATTTAAAAATACTGGTATTGAACTCGTTATAGAATGTGGACCTGGAAAAGTACTTAATGGATTAATTAAGCGTATTGACAGGAGTTTGAATGCTATAAGTGTTTATGACACGATTAGTTTAGATCAAGTGATTGAACAATTAGTTGTTATTCCAGGTTGAGAGGAATTTAGATGAATTTAGAAGGTAAAATTGCTTTAGTGACAGGTGCAAGCCGTGGTATAGGCCAAGCAATCGCACTAAAATTAGCTAAAAATGGCGCCTTTGTTTTTGGTACAGCAACTACCGAAAAAGGTGCTGCTGCTATCAATGCTCTGTTTGAAAAAGAAAAATTGAACGGGAAGGGTATCGCCCTCGACGTAACAAACAATGAACAAGTAGAAAATTTAATGACATTGTTGTCAGACAACGAACAATGCCCATCCATATTAGTAAACAATGCAGGGATAACTGCTGACAATTTATTATTGCGTATGGACGATGATGAATGGTACAAAGTTATTGAAACTAATCTAAATTCAATCTACAGAATGACCAAAGCCTGCATCAAGCCGATGTTCAGAGCACGCTGGGGTCGCATAATTTCTGTGGGATCTGTTGTTGGTTCAAGTGGGAACTCAGGACAGGTTAATTACACTGCTGCTAAAGCGGGGGTAGTAGGCTTTTCGAAGTCCCTAGCTCAAGAAATAGGCAGTCGCGGGATTACCGTCAATGTTGTCGCTCCCGGTTTTATAGATACAGACATGACCACTGCGTTACCTGATATGGTCAAAGATGAAATGTTGAAAAGAATTCCTATGCGAAAATTAGGGCAAGCAGAGGATGTAGCAGATGCAGTAGCTTTTTTAGCATCAGACAGTGCTAAATATATTACAGGTGAGACAATTCATGTCAATGGCGGCATGTATATGAGTTAAATGCTCTTGCGTTATCTGTATAATTGAATAAACTAGCCGTCAGTTTAAATTATTTCTATCAATCGAAAGAGGAAAATTAAGTTATGAGTACAGTTGAAGACCGTGTCCGTAAAATTGTTGTTGAGCAATTGGGCGTTAAAGAAGATGAATTAAAAAATGATGCATCATTCGTTGATGATCTTGGAGCTGATTCTTTAGATACTGTTGAGTTAGTTATGGCTCTTGAAGAAGAGTTTGAGACTGAAATTCCTGATGAAAAAGCAGAGAAAATCACCACGATTCAAGAAGCTATTGATTACATTGAATCTAGTATGAATAAAGAAGAAGCCTAATTTTTTGAGGAGCCTTGATTGAGTAAGCGGCGTGTGGTAGTTACTGGCATGGGTATGCTTACCCCTGTTGGGCTTAACGTTCAGGAAACTTGGCAGAATATTTTGGCCGGAGTTAGTGGTGTAGGTATGGTAGAAGATTTCGATACCAGTGACTACTCGACTAAAATTTGGGCCAAAGTCAAGAATTTCAATGTTGAGAACCACGTGTCCTCAAAAGACGCTCGAAAAATGGATCTTTTTACCCAGTATGGGGTTGCTGCAGCTGATGAGGCAATCCTAGACTCGGGTTTGAACATAGATGAAGATCTATCTCGTCGTATGGGCGTTGCAGTCGGCGCCGGTATTGGTGGGATTCAAACTATCACTAACAACCAGGATCGTTTGGTTGAAGGTGGACCAAGAAAAGTATCACCTTTCTTTATACCTGCAGGTATCATCAATATGGTAGCAGGGCAAATATCCATAAAACACAATCTCAAAGGTCCTAACATATCGATTGTTACTGCTTGTACTACTGGCACTCATAATATCGGTATAGCAGGTCGAATGATTTCCTATGGTGATGCAGATGTTATGGTATGTGGTGGATCCGAAATGACGACAACGCCTCTTTGTTTGGCGGGGTTTTCTGCAGTTAGATCCCTATCAAAACGTAATGACGAGCCACAAAAAGCCTCTCGACCCTGGGACAAAGACCGTGACGGTTTTGTGATGGGTGAAGGTGCTGGAATTCTTGTTTTAGAGGAATATGAGCACGCAAAAGCACGTGGTGCAAAGATTTACGCGGAATTAGTTGGCTTTGGGATGTCTGGTGATGCTTATCATATCACCGCACCTGATGAAGATGCTGATGGTGCATCTCGAGCTATGGAAGCAGCTATTAAAGATGCGCACATTGATATCAAACAAATTGATTATATCAATGCTCATGGCACATCTACTTATCTAAATGATAAAAATGAAACAATCGCTATTAAACGCGTATTTAAAGAACATGCTTATGATTTAGCGGTGAGCTCTACAAAATCAATGACTGGACATTTACTAGGTGCCGCCGGATCAGTGGAAGCCATTATTAGTATTTTAGCCATACAAGATCAGATCGCCCCTCCGACCATTAATCTGGATAATCCAGACGAAGGTTGTGATCTTAATTATGTAGCTCATACGGCGCAAAAAAGAAAAATTGATTATGTCCTTAGTAATTCATTAGGTTTTGGCGGTACCAACGGTAGCTTAATTTTTAAGCGAGTTTAAAAGTTGGCAGCTGGTCGTAAGAAGCTTCGCGCTTTTGTTGTCTCGGCAACCCTAATTTTTATGGTCGTTTCAGCCTACCATTTGTATGGTTTGGTTAATGCACCACTTCTCAACTCTGAAAGTGCGCCTGAGTTTATTTGTTTGGATAAGTCAGCAACTGCTTATCAGTTTGTGCGAATTCTAAAAGAAAAAAAACTCATACATTCCACTAAGCTGTTTCTATGGATGATAAGATCTCAAGGTTTGGCTCACCATTTAAAAGCAGGTGTATACCAAATTCAACCTGGTGAAACAGCTAATCAATTGTTAAAAAGGATCGTGGCAGGTGATGTTGTCACCGAAAATTTCACTATTATTGCTGGAACAACTCAGCAAAGAGTTGCACAGGATTTAGCAAAAGCAATCTATATGGACTATCATCCTGAAGATTGGTTAGCTATTAAAGGCAATTACGCGTCTGCTGAAGGACTTTTACTCGCGGACACTTACCAGTACAGAGGCGGCAGTAGAAGCCAATCGCTATTAGCACAAGCCAATAAAAACTTGATGAACTATCTAACAGATAGTTGGACGCACAGAGCTGCTAATTTACCTTATCAAACACCCTACGAATTACTAGTTGCCGCCTCTATTATCGAGAAAGAAAGTGCTATAGCTCAGGAGCGCAAGCTTATTGCCGGTGTAATGGTTAATAGATTAAAGAAAAACATGCCTCTACAAATGGATCCAACGGTAATCTATGCGCTAGGGAGTGCTTATAGAGGTAAGTTATCGCATAATGATTTAAAAATCGACTCACCTTATAATTCCTATCGATACCGTGGACTTCCACCAACTCCCATTGCTATGATCGGCAAAGAAGCCATTGATGCTGCCGCACATCCTGAGATGTCTAATTATTTATACTTCGTTGCTAAGGGCGATGGTTCACACCAGTTTTCAGAAACCTATGAACAACAAAAGAAAGCAATTAATCAATATCAACGCAAGGATTCCTAATGCCAGCTCTCACTGGGAAGTTAATCGTCATTGAAGGATTAGAGGGTGCCGGAAAATCTACAGCGCTACACACTGTTTTAGACTTACTAGCTGAGCAGAATATCAGAACAATTACTACCCGGGAGCCTGGTGGCACAGCAGTTGGTGAGATCCTAAGGTCGGTGATTAAAAATGTTGATTTTAAAGACTGCCTTGATAGTCGCAGTGAACTTCTATTGCTGTATACCGCAAGAATGCAACTGGTAGAGGAAGTTATAAAACCTGCTTTAAAGCGAGGAACCTGGGTGGTTGCTGACCGCTTTGAATTATCTACTTTTGCCTACCAAGGTGGCGGACGTGGATTAGATATGAAACTCATTGAGCAACTATCTGTGTTTTGTCTCAATGGTTTTCAACCTGATCTTACTCTTTTTTTAGATATCAAACCGGAATTGGGAATGCAACGTGCTCGACAACGAGGGCAACTTGATCGCATAGAACAACAATCCAGTGAATTCTTTCAAAGAGTCTATGACGCTTACAAACAGCAAATTCAAAATTACCCTAATACAATCTGTATCGATGCAAGCCAAAACTTGCTTGAGGTACAAAATGACATTAAGCTCGCAATAAACACGTATCTTGAGTCGATACTATGAGAGCACACCCAGAACAATGGCAACAGTTTCAAACGGCCTTGAAGAATCAACGTATACCACAATCCATGTTATTTGTTGGTCCGCTACATTGCGCCATCCCTGATTTTGTTTGCGAACTCATGCAGTTGTTACTCTGTAATAATCCTTCCAATGAGCCTTGTTTGACCTGTTTAAATTGCAAGATGGTTGCTGAGCAAACGCACCCAGATACGCAATGGGTAAAACCTGAGAAGAGCGGTGGTGCAATTAAAATTGATCAAATTAGAGAACTACAAAATACCGCTTATTTAACCCCTCAACGGGCAAAATACAGAGTGATTATTTTAGAGGCGGCTGACAGAATGAATAGCGCTTCCGCAAATGCATTGCTCAAAATACTGGAGGAACCTGCGCCTCATACGCTCTTTATCCTTATTGCACAACAGTTAAGTACCGTATTACCTACTACACTAAGTCGTTGTCAAATAACCAGTTTTTCTGGATCAGATAAGGCTTTAATGAGTAATTTGTTAGCTTTAGGAGATTATTATTCTGCAGATAGTGATAGGGCTGTCTTAATGAATCAGGCAGAAACTCTCATAGCGGACTTAATTGCTCTAATTGAAGGCAAACAACATCCCTGTTTATTAGCCTCTCAGTGGTCAAGTTTTGATATGAGTAATTTACTTTGGTTTTTTTATCTCGTTTTTGCTCAATTACAATTAAGTGCCACCACAAATACCCCAATAGAGGGGCGCGCAGAGCCGCAACTGAAGAAACTAGCCTCATTAGTCAGTCCTCTGATGATTTTCGCCCAACTCGATAAAATTAGTACTTTATTAAAAAAAATAAGCCATAATATGAATATCAATCAGACACTGGCCTTAGAAGATATGTTATTTGCATTGGCACCCGTCTAGATTTAATCAACAAGGAGGTTATATGTCAGAGAGAGAGCACAACATAAGTTGCTCCTTTAGCACCGAGGCATCACTCTATCTTGCTTACATGCCCTTTGTAAAAGGTGGTGGCCTTTTTATCCGCAGTGCCAATTTACTTCCCTTGGGTGAAGAAGTCGGTTTAACCGTGAACTTATTGAATGAACAAGACCCCTTTTTAGTTGATGGTAAAATTGTCTGGATCACGCCAAAAGGTGCCCAGGGTAATAAACCTTCCGGCATGGGTGTGCAATTTTCCGGAGAAAATAGCCGGCATTTATGCAATAAAATAGAAACCTATTTAGCGGGTATGTTAAAATCAACACAGCTGACAGATACGATTTGATTTAAGGATACCCATGCTAGTTGATTCCCATTGTCATTTAAACTTCATAGATTTAACAGACTTCAATAATGACATTGAAAATGTTCTAGACCAGGCTAAAGCCAACGGTGTAGGGCATTTTTTATCTGTTTGCGTAGAGTTGGGCGACTATCCCCAATTGGAAAAATTAGCCCGTGAACATGATAATATTAGTATTTCTGTTGGCGTACATCCGAATACTGAAATGGAACATCCTGTTACAGCAGCCCAGTTATGTGGGCTTGCCAAAAATCCTGCTTGTATAGCAATTGGAGAGACTGGACTTGATTATTATCGCACAGAACCCGGTGAACCACAGGATTTACAACGTGCGATGTTTAGAGAGCATATCAAAGCAGCACTAACAACCTCCAAGCCTCTTATCATTCATACGCGCCAGGCAGCTGAGGATACTATAGCCATTTTGGGGGAAGAGGGGGCCGATAAAATTGGTGGAGTCATGCACTGTTTTGCAGAGGATTTAACCATAGCGCAACAGGCAATGGATCTCAATTTTTATATATCTTTCTCCGGAATAGTCAGCTTCAAAAATGCTACCGCTTTGCATGAAGTTGCACGAAAGGTACCCCTTGACCGTATTTTAATTGAAACAGATTCACCTTATTTAGCACCTGTTCCATTCCGTGGTAAACAAAATCATCCTGCACTAGTTAAGCATGTGGCACAAGCCATTGCCGATTTACGCGGCGAAGACTATCAAACCATAGCGCAAATAAGCACTGAGAATTTCTACCAGTGTTTTAAACTGAATAAATAACGCATGACAGAGTATAAAAAGGGAAATTCATGACTTTATATGTGGGATTAATGTCTGGTACTAGTATGGATGGGATTGATGCAGCACTAATTAGAGTGCCCTCAAATACCCTGGAATTAGGAATAACTAAAAAATACAGTTCAGAGTTGAAGCAGCTAATTGATGAGTTGATCAATAGTCAAACCCTTAGCTTGGCCCAATTTTGCCAAATAAACACCCTTATTGGTCGTGAATTCGCAGCTGCAGTGAATGAACTCTTACAAGAAGCAAAGGTACAAGCGAAAGATATCCGCGCAATAGGCAGTCATGGTCAAACCGTCTGCCACGATACTAGCGGCACAATACCTTTCACTTTACAGATGGGCTGTGCTCATACGATTTCATCACTAACAGGAATAACAGTAGTTGCCGATTTTCGCACCCGCGACCTGGTGAATGGTGGGCAAGGAGCTCCTTTTGCACCACTTTATCATCAAGAGCTTTTTGCAGTCGATAATGAAGAGGTGGCGGTTGTAAATATCGGGGGAATTGCCAATACCACCATTCTTCTTCCGGAAAATGCCGCCATAGGTTGGGATGTCGGACCAGGAAATTGTTTAATGGATGCGTGGATTAACAAACACCAAAACAAAGCCTATGATGCAGATGGTGCCTGGGCCAATCAAGGCAAGGTCAATACAAACTTGTTAGCTCAGTTACTTAAAGACAGTTTTGTGAGTCAAAAACCGCCTAAAAGCATTGGTAAAGAGTATTACTCACTTGCCTGGTTAGAAAAGCTTTTACCTGTTGGAATTAGCCCCGTTGATGTTCAAGCTACACTCTGCGCTTTCACCGCGCATGCGATTGCAGACAGTCTTTTAAACTATAAAGTAGGGCAAATTAAACAGCTGTTCCTCTGCGGTGGTGGCTGTCATAACAAACGCTTAGTAGAGGATCTTTGTCATTTGCTTCCAGGCATTTCTGTACAATCGACTGCTGTAAAAGGAGTCAGTCCCGACTTTGTTGAGGCAATGATGTTTGCCTGGCTTGCCGCACAAACCATTAACACAATGCCCGTGAACCTATCGGGTATTACAGGATCAAAAGGTTTGGAAATCTTAGGCGCCATCTATCCTATATTAAAATCATATTGACAAACTTATTGACTATACGTTTAAATGAGTCACCTTAACCACTGTGATGAAAAATTGAACGCACATTATACAAATAAGTCTCAAAATGGACCAAGCGAAAGTCTTTCTACCGCCTACTTTATATTTTTTCTAGCGGCTTCTTTTTACTTATATGAATTCATATTACAGGTAGCGCCCAGCGTCATGGCGGAATCCATGATGAAAACCTTCGGGGTTACTGGTGAAGGCTTCGGATTTATCTCCGCTTTTTATTTTTATGCCTATGCACCTACTCAATTACCTGCAGGGGTTTTGTATGACCGCTATGGCCCGCGTAAATTAATGACTTTTGCCATCATTTTATGTGCGCTTGGTTCTGCTTTTTTTGCTTCTACTGACAGTGTTTTTACAGCCTGTATTGGTAGATTTCTGATTGGAATAGGTTCCGCCTTTTCCTTTATTGGTGTACTTGTTTTATTGTCGCGTTGGTTTCCGCCTCATTACTTCGCCATTTTTGCTGGTATTGCTCAATTGATGAGTTCTGTTGGGGCTATGTTCGGTGAAATGCCTTTAGCTGCTTTAATCAACCAAGTTGGCTGGCGTAACGCAAGTTTTATCTTATCCGCTGTGGGTTTTATCTTGGCTGGTTTCTTCTGGCTGTTTATCCGCGATTACCCGCATCAAAAAAGTCAAACAGTACCAGATCACTATTTGCGTGATGAGTGGAAGCGTTTGGTTGCTGTCTGCAAACATGCACATACCTGGATTATTGGTAGTTATGCCTTTGCAATATGGACTCCAATTGCCGTATTTGCTGCATTATGGGGTGTTCCTTATTTGCAAGAGAAGTATCAAGTATCAGTTGTTGCTGCCTCAGGATTGTGCAGTATGATTTGGCTAGGAATAGGTATAGGTAGTCCCTTATTAGGTTGGATTAGTGATCGTATCGAAAGCCGTCGTATTGCATTGATTATCAGTGCTGTGCTTGGTTTGGTGGCAACGGTAGTCTTACTGTATACACCGGAGTTACCACTCGGATGGTCCTATCTAACGCTATTTGTTCTAGGTCTTGGAGCTGGTGGGCAAACTGTGAGCTTTGCAGTCGTTAAAGAAAACAATACGCAGGAGTATGTAGGTACTGCTTCGGGCTTTAATAATCTGTCCGTACTTATTGGTGGCGCGATATTTCAGCCATTAGTAGGTTATATACTCCAACATACTGAATCTTGGCGATTAGTGAACGGGGTGCATGTTTATAATATTGACGCCTATAAAACGGCTTTAGTTGTGATGCCTCTGTGCTTTTTAGCGAGTTTGTTGATTGCTTGTTTTCTTATTAAAGAAACGCATCCTGCGCATAAATACGATTAAGATAACAACACGTCATCCCTAAAGTAATAGGGGTGACGTGTTCGTGTATTAAGCTTCTATATTTTTTGTTTCGCGTGGAAGCAAAAACGCTAGCGCTACGATTATAATAAATAACAATCCTACCCCGTTACAGTACAAGGCAAAATTCATATTACTGTGCGCACCAAAAAAGTAACTAGCGACTTCCAAGCCTAAGGCTGCAATAACCATTACACTTAAACTAACAATAGCTGATGCTGTACCTTTACTGACGTCTGTTACAAACAGACAGAAGCGGTTTAATGGACCATTAATAACACTTAAAGCAAAGAAATAAATAATAATACCAGGCATCAGATTTTTATAATTAGTGCCAAATAGTAAGGGCAGAATGAGAGTAAGAGCCAAACCAATAGCCATAATAATCGCGCCGATAAAAACAATTTGGTTAATCTCATAGCGGTAGGTCAATCGATGCAAAGCCCAATTGCCCATAATCGTTGCACCAAAAACGGGTAATTGCCATAAGCCATATTGAATCACAGTTAACTTAGCCTCAGCTATTAACATCAATGGGGCTAATCCTATCCATGCCATACAAGGTATGCCCAATAGGCCTATTGCTAGAGAGCTCAGACAGAAAGTTCGATTGGTAAATAGTGCTTTGTAATTCGAAAAAATGCTTTTAAAAGACAGTGTAGCTTTAGGAATTACCTCGCCATCCTTTTTCATCTGTCCAATAGGTTCTGGCATAAATCGCCATAAGCCCCATAAAGCTACCACAGCTCCACAGGCTATCATGACAAAAATATATCGCCAGGAAGTGTAATGGATAATTATGGCTCCTAATATTGGGCCTAACAATGGAGCGAGAATGGCTGCGTTTGCCATAACAGAAATAATACGAATCGCATCCATTTCTGCAAAGATTTCTTGGATGGTCGCATAGCCTATGACCCCAATGAAGCATAAACCCATACCTTGGAAGAATCGCGAAACTAAAAATTGATCCATGGTTTGTGAGCACGCAATTAAGAGCGTAAAGACGAAAAATAAGCACGCTCCAATGAGCATTGCCGGTCTTCTACCATAGGCATCAGAAATAGGTCCTAACAAAAGCTGTAGGCTTGCTCCACCCAGTACATAGACTGTGAGTGAAGTTGCAACCGCAGTTTCAGGGGCTTTAAATGCCTGCACAACACCAATCATGCCTGGCATGATCATGTCATTGGCTATATAGGTTAGAAATTCGTAGAGTACTAAAAAACAGGCAAAAACAATCGCGTGTTTTCTAGTAATTGGGATGAGTGGCTGCGGCATAATGTAAACCTTGGTACAGTTTGAAGGGGGTAAAGCCTAGTGAGTATAGCATTTTTTTAACAATGGTGGAAAAGTGCACCCTGTCGTACCCTCAAAATATCTGTTTCCTTAGATAGGAAATATTTAATACAGTTCAAATATTGACCAATTAAATCGGGTTGTGTATAATATGTGAGCAATCTATTGTAGGATTTGTTCATGGGCCGGAAGAAATTACTGTCTAAATATGAATATAAAAAACCAGAAGAGGCTCGCTTAAAGGCACTCCTAGACGATCTTTTGGCTTTAGATGATGTTCCCATCAATAGGGCTATTTTGAAGAACGCCTTAAGGGGATATTATGCTAATTACAGCTTATATTACGCAAATCCAGCTGAGGTCTTGCAAATACACTTAGCCAGAGCGGCTCAGAATGATTCCAATTATGAAAAACTAGTAAAAAAAGCACGTAATGATGAATATGATCATTACAAGGGTGCGAAAATCAAATTCGACCCCCCCAAATTTATGAACCAATTTTACCCTCGTGGTTTAGCTGCACCAAGTCAACAACAGCCTATTGGCCTAAGTCCTACCTTAAGTAAATAGGGTACTTCTCCTAGGAAATGGTAATTATTTTCACTGCATAAAATTTAAAAATTCTTGTATATGCTGTTTCTCTTGCTCGCTATGTAAATAGCTTTTCAAACGGTCAATACTTTGGTTGTATTCTTCTTGATTAATAGTGCCACGAATTAACTCAAAGCGCTGATAAACACAGTAGGTATTGAGCACATCGGTTTCACAATAATCACGGATGCTTTTAATCTGTCCTGCCGCAAATTGCTCCCAAACCTTTGATCCACTCATGCCCATTTTTCCAGGAAAACCCAGCATACTCGAGATATCATCTAAAGGAGCAAAGGCCCTATTTTGGTAACCAGCAATTAAGTCCATTAAATCCATATGGCGATAATGGAAACGACTCAAATAATTATTCCATTTGAAATTTTGTTGATTTTCACCGGTTTCCCAATAGGTAGGTGCGCTGATCCCGTGCAGAAGACTACGATAATGGAGAACCGGTAAATCGAATCCGCTGCCATTCCAGCTGACTAGCGTTGGGGTATGTTTATCAATACCGGCGTAAAAGCGTGTAATTAACTCTTTTTCATCAGAGTCTTCATCACCTAAAGACCATACTTTAAGCTGAGTGTTGCTACTGATTACTAGGGAAATAGCACAAATTTTTTGGAGATAATGGGGAAGAAAATCATTTCCAACTTTAGCTCGGCGCAGTGCAAACATGGCTTTAGCTGTGTCCTCATCGGACAGCCCATCTAATTGGTATAACTTTCGACCTGTTTCAATGTCCGGAATGGTTTCTATATCAAATACCAAAACAGTCATAGGGTATTCTCATGTAAATTAAGGAGAATTTGATTATAGAACAATATTTTTTTGGAATCTCGTGAATGCGTTAATTAAGAACACTAGATGTTGGGGCTGATTTCAGGGTTAGAGCATTTACGTAAAGGTTTGCTAGCCCGCCTGCGTAACCGAAATTGGATTGAATCGGCGAACCAGCATCTTATAAAAGGCCTTTACTAACCTATGCAGAGCGTATTATTACGCACTGTTTCTATGCCGATCAAAATGAGCCATTTTCTCTCCGGTAACGCAGGCGGGCAAGCAAACGTTTACGTAATGGAAGTGGCTAATGCATTTAAATGATTATGCCACGAGGTCTCATACACTAACATAGATTGTAAGCGTCAAATTTGGTAGAATAGTTTTTTTAGGCATCTGTTGGTTTTTATGGATTTAACACGTTATTTTTCTAAGCTTATGAATTTTAAGCCTATTTTTTTGTTACTTGGTATAATGACTTTAACAGCTTGTGTTAGTTATCCTCCACCTTCTGACATAAATAATGTCTGTCATATCTTCAAACAATACCCTAAATGGTATACGGCTGCTAGAGATGTAGAGCAACGTTGGAAAGTGCCTATAGCCGTGCAAATGGCTATTGTCCATCAAGAATCTAAGTTTGATGCTCATGCACGGCCACCACGTACAAAACTCTTAGGAATTATTCCCTGGAAAAGACCCTCCACAGCTGTTGGTTATGCACAGGCCTTACATTCGACCTGGGCTCTCTATAAACAAAGAAACGGCGGCATTCTTACATCCCGCGGGGATTTTGCTGATGGAGTTGATTTTATAGGCTGGTATGCTAATCAGGCCAACAAAACAGCAGGCATTTCTAGATCAGATACCTATTCACTCTATTTAGCCTACCATGAAGGTGTAGGTGGCTATCAACGCAAAACGTATTTAAGTAAACCATGGTTGATAGGTGTTGCGCGCAAAGTAAGTTCACGTGCTTCACTCTATAATTTGCAACTGAATGGATGCAAGAATTCTTTGAAATCCAGATCGTGGTTTTAGTATATAATAAACTGTAGGCAGAAGAACACTAAGGAGTTTTTTGATGCGATTAATGCTTTTAGGTGGACCGGGTGCAGGGAAAGGAACTCAGGCAGCTCGTTTAATTGAACGTTTTAAAATTCCGCAAATTTCCACAGGAGATATGCTACGTGCTGCTATTGCTGCTGGTTCTCCCTTGGGTGAAAGCGCCAATAAAATTATGAAAGCCGGTGGATTAGTTTCTGACGATATCATCATTGGATTGGTGAAAGAGCGGCTGAAGCTACCAGATTGCGCTAAAGGCTTTTTGTTTGATGGTTTTCCAAGAACTTTAGTACAGGCAGAAGCCTTGAGAAAGGAAAACATTTTTTTAGACCACGTGATTGAGATTGCTGTCCCTGATGAGGAAATCGTTAAACGGATTAGTGGACGTCGAATACATCAAGCTTCCGGCCGTGTTTACCATGTAGATAATCATCCACCTAAAGTGCTTAATTGTGATGATGTAACTGGTGAACCTTTAATCTTGCGTGAAGATGATAAAGAAGAGACTGTAAAAAAACGTTTGGAAGTCTATCACAGCCAAACATCACCGCTTATTGAATATTACAAAGAATGGGCTAACAGCCAATCTCTAGGTGCACCAAAATTTCACAGCATACTCGGACTTGGCAATGTGAATGAAATTTTCGATAATATAATTGGAGCATTGGAAACCAAGGAAGAAGAATGTCAAGCCAGATCTTAAAGAGTGCACAGTTTGAAGCTATGATTCAGGAAAACGAACTGGTTTTTATCGATTTTTGGGCTGAGTGGTGTGCCCCCTGCAAACAGTTTTCTAAAACTTATGAACAAGTATCGGAACAATTTCCCAGTATTACTTTTACTAAGGTGAATATAGAAGAAGAAGCAGAACTAGCTGATTTTTTTGAAATTCGCTCTATTCCCCATCTCATGGTGTTTAAAGCCGGTATCGTTATCTATTCTGATGCTGGCAGCATGCCTGAGTCAGCCCTTAAAGAGTTGGCTCAGCAAGCAATTGATGCTGATGTTAGTGAGATAAAGGCTCAGCTTGAGCAGGGTGAGAAGTAATAGTATTTAAATAGGCAGCCAGCCCATGTTGGCTGTTTTCATCCATAGCTAATATCAATTTGGTGCGTCGATTGAGGATATCTTCACAATCGGTTGCCCACTCTTCTTTAATTAAATAATCCACCTCAACTTGGTATAATGAAGCGCCAAAATGGATCCCCATATCGTTAACCGATTTACAATGTGAAAGGAATGATTCTAAACAACTGCCATAACTGAATAAGTAGCGTTTAAGCAGTTCTTGATCAAGCCAAGAGTACTTTGCTTCGGCGAAGCGCACATAAGCTGCGAAATCTAAGTTATTGAATACAGCCCCGGGTAGTGGCTTATATTGCGTTTGTGATTCAGACAAGCTTGGAAAAATAACCTCTAGTTGGTTTACTACTTCTTCTGCTAATTGCCTATAGGTAGTAATCTTGCCTCCATAAATGGTTATAATCGGTGCGGGCTCAGTCGTAAAAGAAAAGCTATAGTCACGACTAAGGGACTTATAATCTCGGTCCTCGTCTGCTAAAAGCGGTCTAACACCACTCCAAGTGTAGACAATGTCCTTTTTATTAATTTTTATTTTGAAATAAGAGTTTACCAAATTGGTTAAGTAATCGATTTCCTCATCGCTAATATGTACCTCGTCTAATGAGCCAGTAAACAAGACATCTGTAGTACCGACCATGCTAAACCCATGATAAGGAATGACGAAGACTATTCTATTGTCAGGGTGTTGTAAAAAATAGGCTTGATTTCCTTCATAAATTTTGGGCACGATTATATGACTACCTTTTATTAATGCCATTTTCTGCGGTGCTTGTATTTTGGTAATTCGTGCTATTGAATCAACCCAAGGCCCTGCAGCATTTATTAAGGTCTTTGCAACCACGAGGGATTGTATTCCAGCTTTATTTTGAATGGTAAGTTGCCATAAACCGTTTTTGATTTCAGTTTTAATAACGGTGGAATGTGGTCGAATACTAGCTCCGTTTTCTTTCGCTTGTTTGGCTATAGAGATAGTTAAGCGTGCATCATCTGTCGATGCATCATAGAACACGAAGCCTTCTTTCAATTGATCAATTAAAGGGGTGAAGTAACTATTCTTGGGGCCTCTGTGAACAAATTGACTTTTAGGTAAACGGTTTTTACGGCTTAAGTGGTCGTAAAAAAATAAACCTATTCGCAGAAGCCAAGTGGGGCGCATATGTTTTTGATAGGGCAAAACAAAGGATTGCGGTTGTACTAAATGCGGGGCCAAATTAAGCAGGACTTGGCGTTCTTCTAAGGCTTTTTTAACTAATGAAAACTCGTAATACTCAAGGTAACGTAAACCACCGTGGATAAGCTTCGTACTACTTGAAGATGTTTTTGATGCTAGATCATCTTTTTCAAAAAGTACTACCGATAATCCACGTAAAGCAGCATCTGCGGCACAACCGCAGCCATTGATTCCACCACCAATGATTGCCACATCAAAAACCTGATCCATGTTTTTGTCTCCACAAAAAAAGTGTAGAATGAAGGAAAAAAGGAATTATTAACCAATGAATTATATTCTTGCTATCGATCAAGGCACCAGCAGCACTCGAGCCATGATTTACAGCCTTACAGGCGAATTAATTATTAGTAGTCAATACCCACTAACCCAATATTACCCCCAAACAGGTTGGGTTGAACATGATCCTGAAGAAATTTGGCAAAAAACATTAACCGCTATGCGCGATGTAGTCTCCCAGGTACCCCAGGGTAGCATTTTAACTTGTGGTATTACTAATCAACGTGAAACAACGGTTATTTGGAATAAAAAAACAGGCATCTGTTTGGCTCCAGCAATCGTTTGGCAGGACAGACGCACTGCTGATTATTGTGATCAGTTGAGTGAATACGCCTCTATGATCCAGGATAAAACAGGCTTACTGCCTGATGCATATTTTTCTGCTAGTAAACTTCATTGGTTATTAAAAAACAGTAACGATGCAGCAAATTTAGCTGCAAATGGGGAACTAGCTTTTGGAACTATGGATAGTTTTCTCATCTGGCGTTTGAGCAACGGAAAAGCCCATTGTACCGATAGTACCAATGCTTCACGAACCATGTTATTTAATATTCATACTGAACAGTGGGATGAAGATCTGCTGAGTCTTTTCGAAATTCCTGCAAGTGTTTTGCCTAGTGTCTATGCAAGTGACAGCCATTTCGGTTTGATTGAAAAAGATCATTTAGGTTTCGAATTGCCAATCACCGGCGTGGCAGGTGATCAGCAAGCAGCGCTAATCGGTCAAGGATGTTTCCAAGAAGGAATGATTAAAGCGACCTTTGGCACTGGTGGTTTTTTATTGATGAATACCGGTGACAAACCTGTTAAATCAACACATCGATTATTAACGACCATTGCTTATAAAATTAAAGAACGGACGGTCTATGGTTTGGAAGGCAGCCTTTACCAAGCAGGGACCACGATTAAATGGCTGCGTGATGAAATGCAATTGATTACCAATGCGTCTGATACCGAGGCTTTAGCAGAAAGTCTTAACTCAAATGAAGGTGTTTATTTTGTCTCCTCATTTACGGGTTTAGGTGCTCCTCACTGGTTTTCAACACCGGGTGCCGCAATTTTTGGTTTGTCTCGGTCCTCTAACAAAGCGCATTTTGCCAGAGCCGCATTAGAAGGCGTATGTTACCAAACTAGAGATGTACTAACCTGCATGCGTAATGACAGTCGACTAGATTTGTCATTGCTTCGCGTGGATGGTGGCATGGCTAACAACCAATGGTTTTTGCAATTTCTCGCTGACCAATGCCAATTAACTATCCAAAAACCTAAAGATATAGAAACAACTGCCAAAGGTGCGGCAGTTTTGGCAGCAATTGGTTATGGGGCATTCAACTCATTTGATGCTTTACAGAAGATTTGGAATCAAGACTCAGCTTTTCAGCCAAAGAGAGAAATAGAACAGGTAGAAAATGACTATGCGGGATGGGTGAACGCTTTAAGTAGAGTAAAAGTCAACCTCTAAAGAGGCTGACTTTTATTCCTAACATTTAATCAGGAAGGAACATCTCTATTCTTTTCACCAGTGTACAATTGACGAGGACGTCCAATACGAGATTTGGAGGCGACCATTTCCATCCAATGTGACATCCAACCTACAGTACGGGCTAGAGCGAATACTACGGTGAACATATTGGTAGGTATGCCTATTGCACTCAGTGTTAGACCTGAATAGAAGTCGACATTAGGATAAAGCTTTTTCTCAATGAAATAATCATCTTCTAAAGCAATGCGCTCTAATTCCATCGCCAATTTGAATAAAGGCTCGTCTTTTTTTCCAACAGCTTCTAATACATCATAACAAGTTTTGCGCATAACTTTAGCACGTGGGTCATAACTCTTATAAACCCTGTGTCCAAAGCCCATTAGACGGAAAGAATCGTCCTTATCTTTAGCGCGTTTGATGTAATGGTCAATTTTACTCACATCACCAATTTCTTGTAGCATGTTAAGGCAAGCTTCATTCGCACCACCATGCGCTGGTCCCCAAAGAGCACCTATTCCAGCTGAAATACAAGCAAATGGATTTGCACCAGTAGAACCCGCTAAACGCACTGTTGAAGTGGATGCATTTTGCTCATGGTCTGCATGGAGAATGAAGATAGTGTCCATTGCGTTAACTAATACTGGATCCGGCGTTGTTTCTTCAGAAGGTACACCAAACATCATATGCAAAAAGTTTTCCGCATAGGACATTTTATTTTGTGGGTACATGTAAGGTAGGCCAGTTGAGTACTTATAGCTCATTGCTGCTAAAGTAGGCATTTTAGCTACTAGGCGTATTGCTGATATAAAACGATCTTCGGCATTATTTAAATCCATAGAATCGTGATAGAAAGCAGAGAGTGCGCCAACTATACCAACCATAATTGCCATTGGATGGGCATCGCGACGGAAACCGTTTAGAAATTGGTACATTTGTTGATGTACCATTGTATGATTATTAATCAAACTTACGAAAGATTTTTTCTCATCAGCAGTAGGTAGCTCACCGTTTAATAAAAGATAGCTGACATCGAGGAAATCTTTCTTCTCAGCCAACTGTTCTATAGGATACCCTCTATATAACAAGACACCCTCATCACCATCAATGTAAGTAATTTTCGATTCACAGGAGGCTGTGGATAAAAACCCTTGATCAAAGGTAAAAACACCACTTGAACCAAGCTGAGTGATATCAATGACATCATTGCCAAGTGTAGGGGTGTAGATGGGTAAATCGAGCTGCACTTGTCCTTCAATGCTGAGTTTTGCGGTCTTTGTTGTCATTGCGTCTCCTGATGGTTTTGCTTTGCACGTGCTTTAATGGGCGCAACTATATAAAAATGCCCGCCGACAGTCAAATTTTACTACGAACTACACTAGGTTTAATCCTTAAATATTAGCATGGTTTTCAGTAAATAAAATTTTTTGCAGACAATTTATCAAAGAAGTTACATTCGAAACGAAGTAGGCTTCTCTTAACTGAGTATCCTTTCGAATAAATCGACCAACTCTTACTACTCAAGATGATTCAATTAATCCTGTCAATATGTTATCCTAATGGATTGAATTTATATTAATCATTGCATAAGGATGCGTCCAAATCATGGTTTACTCAGCTAAAGAAATAGTGCCCGTCAATATTGAAGACGAGTTAAAGCAATCCTATCTCGATTACGCGATGAGTGTAATTGTAGGTAGAGCTTTGCCTGATGTACGTGACGGTCTAAAACCAGTGCACAGACGTGTGCTTTTTGCGATGAGTGAATTAGGCAATGATTGGAATAAGCCTTACAAAAAATCGGCTAGGGTAGTAGGGGACGTAATCGGTAAGTACCATCCACACGGTGATACAGCAGTCTATGACACCATCGTTCGGATGGCACAGCCTTTCTCATTACGCTATTTACTAGTCGATGGACAAGGTAACTTCGGATCGGTGGATGGTGATGCGCCTGCTGCGATGCGATATACCGAAGTAAGAATGTCCAAAGTAGCCCATGCTTTGCTGGCAGATTTGGACAAAGAGACTGTAGATTTCAGTCCTAACTACGATGAGACAGAATTTGCCCCTGTGGTTCTACCTTCCCGCGTACCCAATTTACTAGTTAATGGGTCCTCAGGGATTGCAGTTGGTATGGCAACCAATATTCCACCACACAATTTGACAGAAGTAATAAACGCTTGTTTGGCCTTAGTTGATAACCCAGAAACCAGCCTTGATGAGATAATGGAAATCATACCTGGCCCCGACTTTCCAACTGCTGCGATCATTAATGGTCGTGCGGGAATAATCCAAGGTTATCGCACTGGTAAAGGGCGTGTTGTGATACGTGCACGCACTGAAATAGAAACGGATGAAAATAATGGCCGTCAGGCAATTATTATTCATGAGCTTCCTTATCAAGTGAACAAAGCTCGATTAGTAGAACGCATTGCAGAATTAGTACGCGATAAAAAAATAGAAGGAATCTCTGGTTTACGCGATGAATCTGATAAACAAGGTATGCGGGTAGTTATTGAATTAAAACGTAATGAAGTTGCTGATGTTATTTTAAACAATCTCTATGCTCATACGCAAATGCAAAATGTGTTCGGCATAAACATGGTAGCCCTAGTTGATGGCCAGCCACGTACTTTAAACATTAGAGAAATACTTGAGTATTTTATCAAGCATCGTCGAGAAGTGGTAACAAGAAGAACTTTATTCGAATTAAAGAAAGCACGTGCTAGAGCCCATCTACTAGAAGGTTTAGGAATTGCCTTAGCTAATATCGATGAAATGATTGCCCTGATTAAGCAATCTCCAACACCACAGGATGCTAAAGACAGCTTGTTAGCTAAACTCTGGCAGCCAGGGTTAGTTAAAGCCATGTTAGAAAAAGCGGGTTCGAATGCATCAAGACCTGATGATTTAACCGCTGAATTTGGCCTTAATGTTGATGGTTATAGGCTGTCAGTTGCGCAGGCACAAGCTATTTTGGAATTAAGGCTGCATAGATTAACAGGTCTAGAGCAAGAAAAAATCCTCAATGAATTTGAAGAGTTGTTAGTACTTATTAAAGAATTATTAGACATTTTAGCTTCACCTGAACGTTTAATGCAGGTTATTCGTGAAGAATTAGTTGAAATCAAAACTCAATTCGGTGATGAGCGTCGTACTGAGATTACTGCCTCACAAGAAGATTTGACTATTGAAGATCTGATTACTGAAGAAGACGTTGTCGTGACTTTGTCGCACCAAGGCTATGTGAAATATCAACCTACAAGTGCTTATCAAGCACAGCGTAGAGGTGGTAAAGGCAAGTCTGCCACACATGTTAAAGATGAAGATTTCGTTGAGCGTTTAATCGTTGCGAGCACGCATGATACCTTATTGTGCTTCTCAAACCACGGCAAGCTATATTGGTTAAAAGCTTACCAATTGCCACTTGCTAGTCGTATTTCACGTGGTAGACCAATTATCAATATACTTCCCTTGGCTGAAGGGGAAGAAATTAACGCTATGTTACCCGTGAGAGAATATACAGAAGGTTATTTCGTCTTTATGGCAACTAAGAAAGGTACAGTGAAGAAAGTGCCTCTTAGTGCATTTGGCCGTCCAAGATCAAATGGAATTATTGCTGTTGATTTAGATGAAGATGACAGCTTGGTTGGAGTAGATATTACGGATGGTAGTAGAGATATCATGCTCTTTACTGATGCTGGTAAAGTGATTCGTTTTGCTGAAAGCAAAGTACGTCCAATGGGTCGAACAGCACGTGGCGTTCGTGGTATTCGTATTGAAGAAGACCAGTCAGTCAAATCATTGGTTGTTGTTCATCCTAATGGCACTATACTCACCGCAACTGAAAATGGTTACGGTAAACGTACTGAAATTGAAGAATACCGTACTTCAGGCAGAGGTGGTCAGGGGGTTATTTCCATCCAAGTGACAGAGCGAAATGGTAAAGTTGTACGTTCGCTACAAGTTACTGAAACCGATCAGGCTATGTTAATTACCGATAAAGGAACCTTGGTTCGCTTTAAAGTGAGTGAGCTATCTATTATTGGTAGAAACACACAGGGTGTGCGCTTAATCAATGTCAGTGCTGGTGAACTAGTTGTTGGCATGCAGAAGATTGAGGACATAGGTGAAGAGGATTCCGACGAGTTGGATGATTCAGTAGCAGCTGAAGACAGTAGTGATGAACAACAGGATCTATAATTTCGGTGCAGGCCCTGCCACACTTCCTGAGTCGATATTAAAACAAGCTCAGGAAGAACTTTTAGATTGGCACGATTTAGGAATGTCAATCTTAGAGGTAGGGCATAGAACACCTCAGTTTATTACCCTCTTAAACAAAGCAGAGCAAGATCTTCGCGACCTCATTCAAATACCCTCAAACTATAAGGTTCTGTTTCTTGGTGGAGCTGCTCGGACACACTTTGCAATGATCCCGATGAACTTTTTAGATAGACAAGAGCAAGCTGGTTATTTGCTTACTGGTATTTGGTCTAAGATGGCTCTTTTGGAAGCGCAAAAACTCAAAAATGCCTATGTTGTTACCTCGGATGAGACTAATGGTTATAAGTCGATACCAGACCCTAAAAGCTGGCAAATAAAAAATAAGACTTCTTATTTGTACTATACACCAAATGAAACAGTGAACGGTGTGCGTTTTCCTTACGTACCTGACGTTGCTGGGATCCCTTTAATTGCTGATATGACCTCTTGTTTGCTAAGTGAACCTATAGATATTACCCAGTTCGGACTAATTTTTGCAGGGGCACAAAAAAACATAGCGAATGCTGGTATGACTGTTGTCATAGTTAGGGATGATTTATTGGCTACAGTTCCTAATCCTGTTATACCCACAATGTTAGATTATCGTATACAAGCTGAAAACAATTCTTTATATGCAACACCACCCGTTTTTAACTGTTATTTAGCGGCTAAAATGTTTTCATGGGTGAAAGAACAGGGAGGCGTTCAAGCTCTGTACGAACAAAATTGCAAGAAAGCCCAAGCGCTGTATCAATTTTTAGATGCAACTGATTTTTATACTACCACTGTAAGCAAGGAAGCGCGGTCCCTGATGAATGTTTGTTTTGGGCTACAGAAACAAGACTTGGAAGATCAATTTATTCAACAGGCAAACCAAAGAGGTTTATGTGCTTTAAAAGGCCATCGCGTAGTAGGGGGCTTTAGAGCTAGTCTATATAATGCGATGCCCATGGCTGGGGTAACAGCCTTAATCAGCTTTATGGCTGACTTTGCAAAGGAAAATTGCTCGTGAAATGGCTTAATTTTATCTCTCACCCGACCGAAAAATTACAAGGTGAAATTATTGTCCCTGGGGATAAATCAATTTCCCATCGTTCAATTATTTTTGGCTCTATAGCCAATGGTACCAGTACTATCACTGGATTTTTGGATGGTGAAGATTGCTTGGCGACGATCAAGGCTTTTCGTTCCATGGGTGTTGCCATTGAAGGACCTGATAAACAAACCGTGGTAATTCATGGTGTGGGTAAGCACGGTCTGAAAAAACCTGACCAAATAATTGATTGCGGGAACTCAGGAACCAGTATGCGATTACTTGCCGGCCTATTAGCTGCGCAAAACTTTGATAGTGAACTCACTGGTGACGAAAGCCTTCTAAAAAGACCTATGTCGCGTATTGCTAAACCATTAACACAAATGGGTGCCTCGATAGGTACTGACGAAGGTAAGCCTCCCATTCTGATTAAGGGTGGAAAGCAATTAGTTGGTATAGATTATCAAATGCCTGAGGCTAGCGCACAGGTTAAATCCTGTGTTTTATTAGCGGGCCTTTATGCAAAAAATCATACTTCTATTACGGAAACAGGTGTCAGTAGGGATCATACTGAACGTATGCTAAGGACTTTTGCGCATCCGATAGCAAAATCTGGGACCAAAATCATTGTGAATGCGCAGAGTGAGTGCAAAGCTACCGATATCCAAATTCCTGGCGATATTTCATCTGCAGCTTTTTTTATTGTCGCCGCGAGTATCATTCCTGGAGCGCAAGTACTTATTCGTAATGTTGGCATCAACCCAACACGTATAGGAATACTTCATATTTTAAAACGAATGGGTGCGAGCATAGCTATTATTAATGAAAGGCAATTTGGTGAAGAGCCAGTTGCTGATTTACAAATTAACTATGCTCCACTGACTGGTATTCAAATCCCTGAGGAACTAGTTCCCTTAGCCATAGATGAGTTTCCGGTTCTATTTGTCGCCGCAGCCTGCGCTCAAGGCGAAACGACACTTCATGGCGCAAAAGAGCTAAGAGTTAAAGAAAGTGATCGCATAGGTGCTATGGCTGAAGGTCTTCAAATCCTAGGAATTCAAAACCAAGTATTTGAAGACGGGATATCCATTACTGGGGGCTCACTCCAAGGTGGTGAGGTTAATAGTAGAGGAGATCATCGTATAGCTATGGCCTTTGCTATCGCTGGTGCTGCAGCCAGTGGCCCCGTTACTATAAAAAATTGTGTCAACGTAGCAACTTCCTTCCCAACTTTTGTAAACACTGCAAATGCTCTCCATCTGCATGTAAAGGATGTAATCGAGAATGAAAGATAAAAATTTAATACCAGTTATAACCCTTGATGGTCCTAGTGGGACTGGCAAGGGAACGGTATGTCATTTGTTAGCAAGACACTTGAAATGGAACATGTTGGATAGCGGTGCTATCTACCGTGTTTTAGCCTATGCTGCCCGAAAAAACAAAATTCCAAGTACTGAAATTGCAAAATTAAGTGCCTTAGCCCTGTCTCTTGATTTACGCTTTGAATCGAGTAATGAGAATGAGTCTAGAGTTATCTTGGATAACCAGGATATTTGTCAGGAAATACGCAGTGAGCAATGTGGACAGGATGCTTCTGAAATTGCCGTAATTCCAGAGGTAAGGAAAGCACTATTAGAACGCCAACGCAGTTTCGCACAACTGCCCGGATTAGTTACAGATGGTCGCGATATGGGCACTGTTGTTTTTCCAGACGCAATTTTGAAAGTGTTTTTGTATGCAAATGAAGAAGAAAGGGCAAATAGGCGGTATTTGCAGTTGAAAGACAAAGGAATTAATGTTAGCCTCGCGCAGGTTGTAGAAGAATTGGTTAAACGGGATACAAGAGATACTGCTCGAACCCATGCGCCATTGAAGCCAGCAGACGATGCTGTGCTGATTGATACAACCGGACTAACAATTGTACAAGTGCTGGAAAGTGTATTACAATCGCTTGCTGAGCGTTTGAACAAGGCTTAGTTTATGACGGGGGGAAGGTGAGGTTGTCTCATACTTTCATTTTATTACTAAAGAGTTTATTAACATGTCTGAAAGTTTCAAAGAACTATTTGAGCAAAGTATCATTGGCGCTCAATTTTATCCTGGTGCGATTATTAATGCTAAAGTTATTGGTATTGATGATGATTACGTCACTTTAAATGCTGGCTTAAAATCTGAAGGCATCGTTGCCGTAGAAGAATTTTATGACAAAGATGGCGCACTGGAAATCAGCCTAGGTGATACTGTCGAAGTGGCATTAGATTCTGTAGAAGATGGCCACGGCGAAACGCTACTTTCAAGAGAAAAAGCAAAACGTCAAGAAGCTTGGCGTAAACTATCCAAGTCACATGAAAACAATGACACAGTTACCGGTCTTATTTCCGGCAAAGTCAAAGGTGGCTTTACCGTTGAAATTGGTACCATCCGAGCGTTCTTACCGGGTTCATTAGTAGATGTTCGCCCAGTAAGAGATCCTTCTTACCTTGAAGGCAAAGAGCTTGAGTTTAAAGTTATCAAAATGGATCTGAAGCGAAACAACATCGTTGTTTCTCGCCGTGCAGTTGTTGAAGAAGAAAGCAGTGCTGATAGACAAGCATTACTTGAATCCTTACATGACGGTCAAGAGCTTCATGGTATCGTTAAAAACCTTACCGATTATGGTGCCTTTATTGATCTTGGCGGCATAGATGGTCTATTACACATCACTGATATTTCTTGGAAACGTGTTAAGCACCCAAGTGAATTATTATCAGTTGGTCAAGATGTAAAAGTTAAAGTATTAAGTTTCGATAGCGAAAGAAACCGTGTTTCTTTAGGTATGAAACAATTAGGAAATGATCCTTGGGTTGACTTAGTTGAAAGATATCCATTAACTAAGCGCTTACAAGGTAAAGTAACTAATATCACTGATTACGGTTGCTTTGTTGAAATTGAAGAAGGTGTAGAAGGTCTAGTACACATGTCTGAAATGGATTGGACTAACAAAAACGTTCATCCAAGCAAAGTCGTGTCTATGGGCGATGTAGTTGACGTAATGGTTCTAGAAATAGACGAAGAAAGACGTCGTATCTCTCTAGGTATGAAACAATGCGTGGGCAATCCATGGCAGCAGTTTGCTTCTATACACACTAAAGGCCAAAAAGTTAGTGGTAAGATCCGTTCTATCACTGATTTCGGTATATTTATCGGCCTTGATGGTGAAATTGATGGTTTAGTGCATTTGTCTGATATTTCTTGGACTGTTGCTGGCGAAGAAGCCGTTAAACAATTTAAGAAAGGTCAAGAGCTTGAAGCAGTTATCCTAGCAATCGATCCAGAGCGTGAGCGTATCTCTTTAGGTATTAAACAACTTGAAGGTGATAACTTCACAAGTTTTGCTGATTCTTACACTAAAGGTGCCATCGTTAAAGGTACTGTAACTTCAGTAGATGCTAAGACAGTTACTGTTGCTCTAGCTGATGACATCACTGGAACTATACGTGCTAGTGAACTTTCAGATGAACGAGTTGATGATGCGACTACGCTTGTTAAAGAAGGCGACGAGATAGAAGCTAAAATCATTAACGTAGATCGTAAAAATCGTTCAATCACTCTTTCTGTTAAAGCGAAAGATGCACAAGATGAAGCTGATGCTATTAAAAAATACTCTCGTGCAGAGGGTACATCAACAACACTTGGCGATTTATTGAAAGAAAAAATGGCTAGTAAAGAAGGCGAATAATCCCTCTTTATCATTCTTTAAAAAAGCGTAGCTTCGTCTACGCTTTTTTATTATGGAAAGAACGTGTTACCATCTAAGATTGGATAATCAATTACATTTATTAGTACTAAAGGCGATAGGATAAACTTGGGTTTCTAATAAATTACAGGGTTAAGGAACAGTCAATGCGCCTGATAATGCTGGTTTTTTATATAATACTGATTATTTTTGGTGTTAGTTTTGCTGCATTAAATGCTTCTGCGGTACAAGTTAATTTCTATTTTACAAGTTTATCTATACCTATTTCAGTTCTTATGACCATCATGCTTGGGATTGGAATATTTATTGGCTTCGTCTTGTTTATTTTTAGATATTGGCGTCTGAAAGCTGAATGTCGTAAAATTAACTCCCAATTAAAACTCACTGAAAAAGAAATAAAAAATTTACGCTCGATCCCATTGCAGGATCAGCATTAATTATTTATAACATTGAATTTATTTTGATGAGAGAGGGAAGCGCTTAATGATTAATTTATGGCCACTGCTGTTGCCTGCTGCTGCTTGGTCAGGTTGGTGGATAGCAAATCGCAATAACTCCGATAAAGATACTGCTATTCATAATAGACTATCTCGTGAGTATGTTGTTGGTCTTAATTACTTATTAAATGAACAATCAGACAAAGCAGTTGATATTTTCATTAAACTACTTGAGGTCGATAGTGATACGGTGGAAACCCATCTTGCCCTCGGTAGCTTATTTAGACGTCGCGGTGAGGTAGATCGCGCTATTCGGATTCATCAAAATTTAATCGCTCGTCCCCAATTAAGCCTATTACAAAGAAAAGAAGCATTAATGTCACTAGGTCAAGATTACATGAGTGCTGGTGTAATCGATAGGGCCGAACGTATTTTTCTCGAAGTTGTTGAAATAGGTGGGAATCGCGAAACAAGCAGTTTACAAGGCCTTTTAGCTATTTATCAACAAGAAAAGGCGTGGGAAAAAGCATTAGAAGTCATCAAAAAGCTCGAGATATCTACTGGTAATAGCTTTCACCATCAAGCAGCTCATTATTATTGTGAAATGGCTAATCAGGCCTTAAAAGTTAATGCAATGGATAGAGCTGTTTATTGTATCAAACAAGCTGCCAGTGTGGATTCTGAATCGGTAAGGGCCAGTTTGATGAGTGCCAGTATTGATATGAAAGAAGGTCGTTATAAACAGGCAATTCGCTCATTAAAAAAGGTTCCACTTCAAGACGCTGATTTCTTATCAGAAATTATAGAGCCGTTAGTTATCTGTCATAAAGAGCTAGACACTATGGCCGAGTGTATAACTTATCTAAATCAAACCCTAGCTGAACATCCTAGGGCATCCATTATATTCGTTATTGCAGAGTATTTAGGTCACAATGAAAATGTTGATGCTGCAATAGATTTCGTAGCTGATAACCTTAGCAAACACCCCTCAATACGCGGTTTAAACCGTTTAATTTATTGGCACTTAGAATCTGCACATGGCAAGGTGCGCGATAAGCTACAAATGTTGTATAATATAACCACTAAATTTTTAGATAACAAACCTGTTTACCGTTGTGGCCACTGTGGATTTGGTGGCAAACATTTACACTGGCATTGTCCAAGTTGTAAGCAATGGGGCAGAATGAAGCCCATACATGGGTTGGAAGGCGATTAGGTTGACCAATTAACCCAGTCATTCATCAAATAAAGTACGAGACTATAATGCAATTTATTGATTTGAAAACACAGTACGCTTTAATAGAAAATGATGTGTTAAAAGGAATTAAACAAGTGTTGGAGCATGGCCAATACATCATGGGCCCAGAAATTGCTGAATTAGAAAAACAACTAGCACTTTTTGTCGGTGTAAAGCATGCAATAGTCAATGCGAGTGGAACTGATGCCTTACTAATGGCACTGATGGCGCTTGATATTAAGCCTGGTGACGAGGTCATAACTACCCCTTTTAGTTTTTTTGCCACAGCTGAGGTAATAAGCCTCTGCCACGCAACCCCTGTTTTTGTTGACATTGATCCGCTGACCTACAACATAGATGCCTCTAAGCTTGAAGCTGCTATTACCCCTAAAACTAAGGCTATTATGCCTGTGTGTTTGTATGGGCAATGTGCTGATTTTGATGAAATTAATGGGATTGCTGCAAAATACGGTATACCGGTTATAGAAGATGCTGCACAAAGTTTTGGCGCTACGTATAAAGGTAAAACCTCCGGATCTTTAAGTACGGTCGGTTGTACAAGCTTCTTCCCATCCAAGCCTTTGGGCGGTTATGGTGATTCGGGAGCCTGTTTCACTGATGATGATGAACTAGCGCAAAAATTAATTGAAATTAGAATACACGGCCAAAATGCTCGCTATTGCCACAGCCGTATAGGCATTAATGGCCGAATGGATACAATCCAAGCTGCTGTTTTATTAGAAAAAATGAAAATTTTCCCTGATGAAGTAATCATGCGGCAAAAAGTAGCTAAACGCTATGATAAGTTACTATCTTCCCTGGTTAAAACACCGAAAATTCATAGTCATAATACAAGTGTCTACGCCCAATATACCATTGAGGTTGCAGATAGAAGTCACATCCAACAGGCCTTGCAGTCTGAAGGAATTCCGACTGCAGTTCATTACCCTATCTCCATGCATCAACAAAAAGCATTAAGCTATCTACCCTATAAAGCAGGTGATTTCCCCCACTCAGAAAAAGCCAGCAATGGTGTAATAAGCTTACCCATGCATCCTTATCTAAAAGAAGAAGAACAAATAAAAGTGTGTAAGGCTATTGCCAGGGCACTGAACAAAGAAGAGGTGTTAGCATAAATGGCGTTACAACTGATAGTTGCCTTAGATTTTGATAAACAAGAAGATGCATTGCATTTAGTTGATCAACTAGAACCTGCAAGTTGTGCCCTTAAAGTGGGAAGTGAGCTCTTTACCCGATTTGGAACCCAATTTGTTAAGCAATTGATAAATAGAGGGTTTAAGGTTTTTCTCGATTTAAAATTTCATGATATTCCCAATACTGTAGCAAAAGCTTGTAAAGCTGGAGCAGAGATGGGTGTGTGGATGATGAATGTGCATGCCTCAGGTGGCCGTAACATGATGACTGCGGCTGTTAACGCTTTAGAACCATATGGCAAAAATAGGCCTATACTTATAGCAGTGACTGTATTAACTAGCTTCGATGCAGATGAATTAAAAAGCATCGGGGTGAATAGGGCGCTGCTTGATCAGGTGAAAGGTCTCGCAGGCCTGGCTTGTGATTCTGGCCTTGATGGGGTAGTTTGTTCTGCCCATGAAGTTCAGGCAATTAAGGCGCACTGTGGGCCTGAATTTATAGCAGTAACGCCTGGGATTCGCCTCGCTGATGGTAGTAAAGACGACCAGTCGCGAATAATGACCCCACAACAGGCTATAGAAGCTGGAAGCGATTATTTAGTTATAGGACGTCCAATTACACAGGCTATTGAGCCTTTTGCCATTGTTAAGCAGATTTTAACAATGTAAGGATTTAAAATGACTCCTCAACATATTATAAGTCAACTCCTTGAAGCTGATAGCCAATATGCTAAAAATTTGGAGTTATTGAAAAAGATAATCTATACCGCTTATATAGGTCGGTTACGTATCAATGGCTTACCTCCTGATAATAAAGTGGCTTTAGGTAATTATTTATTCGATGAAGAACGGATGATATTCGATTTCACTCGCCTAAGTGATAGCAAAAGAGACCTTTTTTTGAGTTGGTTACTGGATCCACATCAAAACGAAAAAGAACAATACGGCTTTAGCAGTTCTACTTTAAATGATTATCATGGTTTTAGTTCAGAAGAGACCTTAAGCTGGTGGGGCAGTTTAAAGAAATGGTTTTCTGGTAACTATAGTGAGGAATGGAAGATAGCCGACCTGGATATCTCGCTTAACTACCAGTTGACTGGTATTGAGATGAATAAAAACCAGAATGGCCTCATGATTGGATTTAATCAATACGCAGTTCCCTCATCAGGCTCTAAATATCGCGACCCAGACGAACAACAATCTTCCCCAATAGGTAATACTAAGCGAATTTATCTCACCGATACAATTGTTGATGCATTAGGTATAAGCGAAGCCTCACCTGAGGTTGATCTTAATCCATTAAACTTTGAGGAAATTTGTAAAGGTCCGCATCCCCAATCAGTGGAAGTACAAAACCTAAGCGCAAGACATCAGCAGATGCATGAATACCGTGATGTTCACGGCTTTATACAACCAAAACCATGGTATCAAAGACTGTGGAATTGGATAGTTTCATGGTTTGTTAGTCCACCTGTCAAACCTAGAGAAAAAGTGGACTCTAGTTTAGATTGCTTATACTCGTCAGAAAATGTGCATATTTATCAACGGCGATCAAATCATCAAATTATCGTTACCGAAAAGAAACCCGAAATCGAAAATTTGGTTTTTTGTGGTGGTGGCGCTAAGATATTTGCGCATGTTGGTGTATGGAAGGCACTCAACGAAGCGAAAATTGTTCCTAAGAAATTTGCCGGTAGTTCTGCTGGTGCAATTGTAGCACTACTGTGTTATTTGGGGTATTCAGCCGAAGAAGTTGAAGTGTTTTTTAAGGCACTAAAGAAAGACCACCTGATGTATTTAGAATTTGACCGCAAAGGCATGTCTGATTCGGGGTCTTTAAAAACGGCTATTGATTATATTATTGCTAAAAAAGTCCACCAAATAATTACTGACTACAAACTACCCTATCCGCAAGGTCCTATAACTTTTGCAACCCTAGAAGCCCTCAAGAGACAATGCCCTGACTGTGGTATTGGTGATGAGCTAATTGTCACTTCAACCCATAGGGATCAAGAGGAATCACGTTACTTTTCCTATGTAACGAGACCTAATATGAGCGTTAGTGAAGCTGTAACGACCTCAGCATGTTTACCCTTATTTTTCCGCGCAATTTTAATTGATGATGAAGAGCATATTGATGGCGGAGTGCTTAATAACTTTCCTACTAACGTTTTTCGTGATGATAAAAAAACCTTTCTGGAATCCGATTTCGGCAATAATATGAGTTTACTTGCTGTACAATTTGATAATGGTACAGAACGTAACACTATAGATAATATAAGGGAGCCTGTTTACAGAGAAAATTTTTTACTAAACTTCCTCTATCGAATGATAACTGGTGTTAGCGACCCCGCAAGTGGTTGGGAAAAGGACCGTAAAAAGCTTCGCGACTACGCCTCGCAATCTATAGTTATTGACGTAGGAGATATTTCTACCTCTTCTTTTTCGGTGGGTGATGAAAGTAAGCGAGCTATGTTTGAAAGCGGTTATAAAGCGGCAAAAGATCATTTGAAATCACGCTATTGTCATTTGGATGCGGTTAATACAGAAGATGAGCCAGCTGAAAATGATGAGTTGATGTACTCTACTTTCGACTCTATAAGTGATTTATTATCCTATTGTGCATATAGAGGCGATAAAAATGCTTTTGATATGGTTAATGATTTGATTCGTGACCCACTTGTAGAAAATAAAGCAGCTTTAACTCGACAGTCTATTAATTTGAGAAAGATTTATTTTGACAATTCGTCATCTCGTGCAAGATCACCGCAGCCAGAAGCTCAGCCTACTTTTTTTGGGAACAGCGTATTGCAAGAGCCAGCGGCGGCAAATCTAGAGGAAAACCCAGAATTGTTTCTTGTGTTTTATCCCATATTTTTGAAGTTATCGTCAGATTTGATTAGAAATAAGAGTGATAAAGAGTTATTTGAAAAAGGCCATCATTCTCTTAGACTAAATTCTTTATTTGGTTTTTTAGATCATCTCAAAGAAATAAGGGGCAGAACCCATATACTTTTTCATCTGTTTTACATTTTTGCTAAGGATTATAAAGAAAATCCAACACCACAAAACTTGGAGAAATTACGCGAACTGTCCACTGTCTTTTACGACAATTTTGACAGTAAACAACCCGACTATTTCGCTATATGGAACTTAACTAAACCGCAGTGTAACCGTATATTGAAGTTGTTCAAAACCAATCAAAAAGAAGAGTTGCTCAGTTTGTTACTCAATCTGCGCGATGGTTGGGAACCAATGGAAACTTATCAGCAAGGACCGGCTGATAACGAAGAAAGTGAAGAAGAGGATTTTAGACCCCCCACTATTTAAGGAGTGTTGTATATGCCAAGGATTGGTAATAATGAATCAAGTGATGCTCACATGCCCTGGGTACGGGGTAAAAGAGGTACTCTGTTCCAAAGTAAACCTGTAGTAATACATGCTAGCCCTGAAATTGTCTGGTCAGTAGCTAAGGATGCCAATCATTATTATGAGCATTCAAAGGGAGCTGTTTGGGCTCATGTTGATGGTGAGGTTAGCGTACGAAAGAAAATTGCTTTGAAATTGTTTCGCGATAAATGGATTGGAAAGCTAATCCCTCAATCTGATGAATATATCAGTAAAGTGGATAGTGAAGGTTTGGTTTTGGGGTGGGAAAGGGTGCTGCCCATCGGTGGTGTGACGGAGCGTTACCAGGTCATAGAAACAGATATGGAGCCAGACCCTGATGTTGGTGTGACCACTCATTCCTATATTGCCTTACGGGTACCAGGTATTGTTGGTTTTTTTTCAAGAGTATTTTTAAAATCTACGATCGAAAAATCATTTAATGAGTTGAATGAGGGAATTAAGGCTGAAGCTGAGAGATTAGCTGTTTTGTCATAAAAATTAGTATTTCTGGCGCATATATTTAGCGTTTAAATGAAATCGTTTTGTTCGAGATACTCGAAATGCAGATTATTCTATAATTTCGAGTTATACTTTATTTTTTTCAAGAATTCATATTATGTACACAGATTTATCCTTATATTACCTCCAACAGATAGGTATCACTCCTTGGATCTCCAAGAATACTTTTGAATTGAAGAAAAATAAGGGGTTGGCGCAAAAAATTATTGTTTTAATGCAAGCCAATTACTCTCCCAAAGTTGATTTTTTTGTCAAAAAAATTCTTTCGTTCGTGCAAGCCCCACAAGAAAATCTATCACTCCTTTACTTAGAATCTGAAGCATGGGCACTGAGTGATTACCAGCAGCATATTGGAACCTTGAATGAACAGTCACCTTTGGCAATTTTGTCATTAGGTATTTCTATATCCAACTTACCCACTACCTTATCCTGCCCAATGATCACGACTCGCGATCCTATTTATCTTTTGGATAATCCCTCACAAAAGAAAGCGCTTTTTGCTGACCTGCATTCTTTAAATACTCAGCTAATGAAAATCCAACAGGATTGTGCTTGAGATTGAAGGGCTTTATGTTATTGGAAATTTTGCTTTGCCTGGTTTTATTGGCAATTTTAACAGTAATGACAGTGAATACCTTTGGGGCTTTTTTTTTCAAAAATGAGCAGCAGGTTATTATTAATGAAATACGCACAGCAGTGCAATATGCCAAGAATCAAGCGTTGACAAAAGGGACTTCGATGACACTTACCCCCTTAGACACGTGGTCGTCTGGGATGGAGCTTAGTTCATTAAATCCTCAAACGAATAAAGTTGAAAAATTGTATCAATGGCAATGGCAGCATCCTGCATGGATTGTTGAATGGAAGGGCGTTGGTTCTGATAAGAGTATTACCTTTGCTTCTAACCCGCTTAATTTGCTTTGTAATGGGCATTTTAGTGTTAGAAAAGTTGGAAATAGTAAAGCTGTGGTTATTGTTTTGAATCGCTTGGGGCGTGTGAGAGTTGTCATTTGAAAATTAACCAATTGTTTCGCTCCCATTGTGGACTTCCAGATATATCTTAAAAGCATCAACCCATTGCTTATCGACAAAATCCCTCAGTTCAAAACTTTCATGTGCCTGCGATCTTACCTGCTGTTCGTGCGCAATGTGTTCATAGATCATCATTTTATAATAATCCAACCCGGGCACTTCTAAATTGATAACTTTAGCCTTCTCATCATTAGCCCGTACTTGCAGAATCTCTTTAAATAAAGGTAATCGTTCAAAGTCTTGCATTTCTTCAGACGTCATCAACCCACCTTGAAAAGCGAGTGTTTGCTGACTAGCATTCGATAGTTTCTGATAGTACTGAGGCTTTTTGCCGGCAAGATACCTTTTTGCATCTACGTGATAACCAATCAGCAATGCTACTTTGCGAGAAAAATGCAAATCATAGGCAATTTTAGCGCCTATCCATTCATGGTGAACAATCCCTAAATCAGCCATTTTAAATTGACTGGTACTTGAGTAAAAATGTCCTAAGTCATGCAATAAAGACGCTAAAATTACCTCTTCACAGTGATGTGCTTTTTCTGCGAAATAAGCGCTTTGCAGGGAATGTTCTAATTGCGACAGCGGTTCGCCAATATAATCCGTTGTTCCTGTATTGGCCAAGCGCTGGGTAATTGTTTGGATTTTTTCAATAATCGCACTCATACCCATTTACTCGACATTCGCAGATATAGGATTCGCTACATTGTAGATAGCTGCACCCTCTGAATAGTCTTTGTGAGGATCTCGCTCACAATCGGGGGGAAATTTTTCACGTTTATCTTGATAGTACGCGTCGCGCATTGAACCACCTTCGGACACTTTATTAAAAGTTATAAAAATAGCCCGTCTTGCGCCATTACTTCTATTGGGCTCAGAGTAATGAGGAAGATAGGAGTCAAATAAAATGACATCGCCAGCCTTACATTCTATCGGAGTCCACTCGAGTTTTTTTGCATGCATGGTGCTGATTGATCCGTCATTTTCCTGTGGCAAAATTTCAGGTTTATTAGCTCCTCCATGAACCACATGCAGGCATCCGTTCTCCAAAGTGCAATTATCAATTGCTACCATCATCGTTATGTGAAATTTTTGATTGAAGCTAATGAAGGCTGGAGCATCTTGATGGGGTTTAAAACCACCCCCATTGGGAAATTTGTAGTTAATTTTTTCCTTAAAAATAGTTGCAGGCTCACCCATTAGTTCAGTCAACAGCTGCACTGTACGTGCCCCCCGTGCAACCTCATCCATCTGTTTGTGGTAATCGATAAAATTCTCTACACGACAGAGTTGACGTTCACCCAAATTGTTTTTTTCAAAATACTTCATCCATTTACCAGGTGTTTCTGGCCAACGAGTTAGTTCATTGCACCACGTCCCTAAATCCTCGCCAACCTGAGCAGGGAAAAAGTCAGTCAAGACAATATAACCATGCTGTTTCCAGAACTCTTTTTGATTTTCACTAAGTTGATAATGCATTTGAAAAATTCCTTTTAAGTAGTCATTGTTAAGGTGGGTGCAATATCCCAAGTTTTAGTGTTTCGATCTACTTTGCCTAGTACATGGGTTAATAGCAAGCCAATGAGTAAAGTCATCGATAAAATACCTACTGTAAAATAAATGCCCACATGAAACTGTAGTATCGGTAAAAAAATGGTTCCAATCGCGGCTCCCATTTTGCCAAAACTTGCCGCAATTCCATGTCCAGTTGCCTTAATATCAGTAGGATAAAATTCAGCAGGTAATAAATAAGTGGTAAGGCCTGGACCGAAGTTAACAAAAAAATTGAACAGAATAAAACCGGAAAAGATTAGGGGCATAACCATAGTGTTAGGCATATTATGACTTATACTCAAAATAAATAATCCGATAAAAGAAAAAAGAAAGCCTATTTTTTGTAGTTTTATAGGCTCCATCTTTGCAATGGTGAAAATAGATAAAAAAGCCCCTAACATCACAAAACTATTTACAAAAAGCGTACTCATCAGCATATCATCTGCAGAGTTTAGTAGGGTCGCATCACCTAATAAATGCACTGCACGTAATACTGCTGGAGTAAATAAGCCAATCCCATAATAGGAAATGTCTAAGAAAAACCAGGATAGACACAAGCACAGGGTTTTTTTACGAAGTGAAGATGAAATAAGTTTTTTGTAGCTTTTAAAATAGGGTTGAGTTTGAAGATGTTTTTGCTGTGCTTGCCAGACAAAACTCTCGGGAAGTTTTGCACGCAAAAATAACGCTATAACTGCAGGAACTGCACCAGAAGCAAACATCCAACGCCAGACTTCAAGACTTGGATGTATTTTAAACATCATCCAAGCTATAAAAACTCCAACTGGTGAAGCTAAACAATTGATAAACATTGCAGCAGCAATAAATTGCCTGGACTTATTGGCTGGTATTAATTCAGATAGATAGGCTGCACAGATGGGATAGTCTGCTCCTACACCAAAACCAATCAAGAAACGAAAAACGCAGAGGGATGTCATGTTCCATGAACAGGCTGATAAGAGTGCGATAAGAACAAAAAAGAGTAAATTAAAAATTAATAAACTTTTCCTACCAATTTTATCGGCCACACGGCCCATCAATAATGCCCCGATTGCTGCACCAATTGGTGCTGCTGCTTGGGCTAATCCAATCAAAAAAGGAGAGGGTGAATAATAAGCATTGATAAAAGGTTCTGCTACTGAACTAATGTATAAATCATAGCCATCAATAAAAAGGCCAAGAGCACAGACTATCCAGACATGCTTGTGTAAACGATCCTTGTCATCTCTGTTCATACGCTCCTCGTATTACTGATTTGCTCTAAATATCATACAGTTAAAAATTTTTCCTTGGGAAAAGAGCATACTCAAAGTTTAATGTGAGTACAAGTCGTAAAAACTAGAGTTACCAACTTCATTATTGCGTGAAAATTGCCTCTACAGTGGGGCGAATTGACAGTGTACTATAATGACTGATGTGGTCTTTGACAAAATCAGGTTTTAATTCTCCATTCATTACAAAAGCCCAAGTTTGTTTAGAACTCGGATGCTCAATGCCATGATCAGTCCAATTTTCACCATCTCCACGCCCGTGATCAGTCGTGACAATCACTAGGGTTTTTTGGTCTAGGTGTAAAGCTTTGAGTTTAGTGAATAAGACGTCCAATGATTGGTCATAAAATCGCAGTGTTTGCTGATAATCAAGTAATCTATTTTCATGAGCAATTTCATCCGCATCATTCATTGAAATCCACAGAAAACGAGGCTGGAAGGTTTCGAGATAATGTAGCGCTTGGGCAAAGGTATATTTATCGTGGCGTGCTCCAATTTCGTCAGGGTGGTCGACTTCCTGTTGAAGATTTAACTGGTGCATGATGTGATCAGCAAGTCCTGTGTTGGGATCATAGGCTGGGAAATTGCCGGTATTGGTGTAAGTTGTATCTATTGTTTGTTCTACCGATAAATTAATTTGATACCAAGATGAAAAGGTAGCTACGTCTTTTTTGCTGAACTGCTTTTGCAGGACTAAGGCCTCAAGAAAGGTTTCCGCTTTTATGCGTCCACAATCATTGCCTATGCAATCTTGCACCGCCCCTGAAGTTTGGCTCTGGTAAGAAGGTAGACTGACTGGGATGGAGGCTACTTCAATGACGGTATTGCTGTTTGGGGCTCCGTAAAAAGTTCCTTCAGAGGCGTACTTCTCCCAGAGAATGGGAAAAAACTCTTTTGTATTGTAAATATCCTGCCAGCGAACACCGTCTAAGGTGATATAGATAACACGATTAATTGGCGTACTCGCCAGGACAAATCCGGGTAAATTTAAAACCCCCAAACATAACAAAACAAGCCAAGATTTCATTACCAAACTCCTTTTAAAAATTCACGTTATTTATCAGCGTGTGCATACTAGCCCAATCTAGGCTCGAATCCAATGGGTAAGTTAATTACTACTCACGTAGTCTGCAATTTTCAATTGGGAGGGCGCTACGCGCCCATCTAATTGAGAATTGTTGTCACGTAGTACTTTATGGTTTCTTAATGACGTGTTTTGTAATATCCTTGTCACTTTCATAAGGCCACACATATTTTGACATGCATATAAACAATAATCCCTTGCTAATAGCTGATGCTAAACCCTCAGAAGTCATGTCTGCATGGATTCACCATGATGCGTCTTTAACCGATAAGCTTTCTGCTTTAAAAGGACAGGTCGATTTAGAGGTTATTTGCCAAGAATGGGTAAGGCCAAGCCACTGGGACAGAGCTTATTTGCAAGTCCCTAATCAGTCTATCTTTCAAAGAGAAATCCTTATGCGTAGCCAAGGCCATGCGTATTGGTATGCTCGTAGTCTGATCCCAGAACAATGCTATCAACAAAATCCAGCTTTTTTTAAGCGTTTAGAAACGGAATCAATTAGAAATTTGATTTTTGGTAATCCAGCAGTTGAGCGACGCTCTATGTATTACTATCCTGTCGACCCACAGTGCTTAGAGTACTATTGGGTCAAAAAACACCTCCAACACATAAAAGGCCCATTTTGGGTCCGATTTGCTGAATTTAGTTTGGCTGATCAAACTTCTTTTTATTTGATAGAAATTTTGTTCCCTAGTTTAGAGAGTTTATCCTAATGAATTGGGGGGCATACTGGCGCTTAATGCGCTTCCATAAACCAGTCGGTATTTTATTACTCTGGTATCCGACCGCTTGGGCTCTATGGACGGCTAATAAGGGTTTTCCACCGCTGGGTTTACTTGCTTTATTTTTAGTGGGTACTACCCTAATGCGAGCGGCTGGCTGTGTAATTAATGACATAGCTGATAGGCATGTGGATAAGCATGTTGCACGTACTAAAATGCGGCCATTAACGAGTGGTGAATTGCGCTTAACTGATGCCTTCGCGGTGTTAATTTGTTTATTGTTTGGTGCGTTAATTGTCTTAGTCAATTTACCTGCAGCCTGTTTTCCATGGGCTTTAGTCGCTTTAGTTATCACCTTTATTTACCCCTTTTGCAAACGTTTTTTTGATGCTCCACAATTGGTATTAGGCCTGGCATTCTCTATGGGTATCCCTATGTCCTTTGTGGCATCTAACGTTGCTTTAAATAGCTTGTGTCTGATCTTATTCGTTTTGAATTTTGCCTGGATTGTTGCTTACGACACTATGTATGCAATGACAGATATACATGATGATAAACTTATAGGGGTGCGTTCTACGGCGATTTTTTTTGGCCGCTACGATTTGTTGAGCATTGGTCTATTGTTATCGTTAATGCAAGCGCTGTGGCTTTGTTGGGCTTTTTTGATGGCTGCGGGACCCTTATTTTTCCTTGGGTGGCTAGTGGCTTCGTTAATCCTAGTTTACCAACACAAACTGATAAAGCATCGTGTACCCGCTGCCTGTTTTAGCGCCTTTTTAATAAGTGCTTATTACGGTGGGGTAATGTGGATTGCGGTGATGGTGGCTTAAGATTTTTTGAACTTACGGTATAGATCGTTCCAAAATGGCTGACTGACACAATAATTTAATTTAGCGTGATCATGATGGGCTTGATGTTCCACTTTGAAATAATTTAAAATTTTTGAATTAGGGCAACCAAAATGGTGTATACCGTGATGGATGCATATATACCATAAATAACCTAATACAATGCCTGCCACAAAACTACATCCGAGTTTATAGCCAAATAAACTGATAAAAACCACATGAAAAATGAAGATGAGCACAGCTGTCACATAAGGTGGTGAGGAGACATAAGATTGAGGCATTTTATGGTGAATTAAATGTAATTTTTTGATTTTTTTAACACTACCATGATATAGAAAGCGATGAAATCCGTATTCAAGCACTGCACCATAGAGCAATAGACCTAGGATAAAAAAGAGGAAAACAGAAAAATCGAATTTGCTGTTTTCTGCGATATAGACTATATCCCCAAGCAATATAACAGGCAGTAGAAAAAAATCACCGTAATAGTTGAATTTATCTACTCTGCTAGCCTCAATAGTCGTAGTTCGCAAGCTATCCATCTCATAACCTATATATTAGTTATAATTGAAGTATAGGCAGTAATATTGTTTTTTTTCCTAATTTTGTGATTTATTTATCTTTTTTTCGGTTTTAAGCCTTATTTTTACAACTATAAAGATAAATACTGTACTCCCTTTTTTTATAGTAGTAAGGTTTTGTTGGCAATCTTTCACAGTAATCGAAATACTTTTTTAGGCAAGAAAGTCGTTCATTTTGATCCAAAAAGATCACTTCTTTGAGTGATTTTTTAGCCACAGCCTTAGTTATTTCACTACTCCATATCCCATATTGGTTTTGAAAGGAATTACAATCTAAGGTATAGATCGTGGGTTTGCTTTTTAGGAAGTACAGCATACGTGCCTCACTCCAGCCAGAGGTGAAGACTGTTTTGGGTAAATCAGGGTAATTTTTATTTACTTGGCGAATTAACTCGAAATAAGGAGTATTAGACCTGTGAACAAAATTGGTCTTGTAGGAGTTGTTTATTGCCAAGCCAAAGCTTACCACTGCAAATACACTCAATAATAAAAAGTTAGATTTTCTATAGTTAAGATATTCATAGCAATAACCTCCGAGAAGCGCACTGCTAATCAAGTATTGCGCTAACCAATTGGAAGATATTTTTGCACTGCATGCATTCACTAGATAGAAGCCTATGACCGTTGCACAAACAATTTGGCAGAGCTTAACCATAGTCGCAATCTTCTCATTCTCACTTTTTGCAGATTTGAAGAAGCTGACAAAAAATGGAATTAACATAAAATTTAAAGCGGGAAGGAAAGCGTTGTAAATTGCTTTAAAGATGTTTAAAAAAGGGTTTTCGGAGCTAGGTATTTGATGGGTATCTAGTTGATATAAAAAGGACAACCAATCATGGTGATAATTCCAAAGGATAACAGGGCTAAATAGTGCAAGCGCTAAAAGTATAATGGTATAAAAATGCTGGTTTTTGAATAATACACGGTATTTGGACGATATTAAAAAAATTAGTAGGGCGAGAATCAAAACAACTGCTGAGTATTTAGACAACAGCGCAAGTCCAAGGCTGGCACCAATTGCATAGAGGTATTTAGTTTTATTGGCATCGATATATTTCAAGACAAAATAGAGAGTTAAAGCCCAAAATAAAGTTAAAGGAGTATTGTAGGTAGTTGCTTTAACTAAATCGTAAGTAGTCATAGGCGCAAAGAGCCAAAGTGACATAGCGACCAGACTTGCTTCTTTAGAAAGAAATAAACGCGCGGATAAATAAATAATCCAGCTCGTTAAAGCGATGGTAACAAAACCAACCATCGTAAGTGCGAAGAGGGTATCTCCGAAGAGTAGCGTTGCCAGTTTAATGAAATAGGCAATCATGGGTGGACCATCGAAATAAGAGGCTTCTAAATGTCTACTCCAGTCCCAGTAGTAGAAGGTATCAAAATGGAGGAAATTAGTTGGTGCTATTAGTAGCAGGGCCAGAAAATAAAGGCAAACAGTAAAGGAAAGCAACTGGATGCTAAAATTTTTTTCTTTGATTATATTAATAATCAATCTCCTTATGATGTAGCTTTATAGCTGGCCTGCCTGATAATTAAGCTTTTAGAAAGTTGCACTGCCATTATCAGCTACGATACGTGTATTATTCCCATAAATTACAAGGATTTTTTGCTTGGCTTTAAGTTTTAAATCTTCATTTTGTACCACTGAAATAATAGAACCTGAATTAAGTTTTATAACGTATTCCACACCACGAGTTTGGTTGTAATTGCTATCTACTAGGGTATGAGTGCCTTTTGATTCAGTACTTAATTCTTCTGTGGCTTTGCTGTGTAAATTCACAACACGTTTTGAGACTATAGTGCCCGGAATTACTTTTTTGACTTTACCAATCTCAGTCGCATCGTATTCACCTGGAGGAAGGTCTTTACTACAGGCATTTAAAACCAGTCCACAAAAAAGCACGGTTAAAGCTTTAACGAGTTTAATTTTTTTCATAAATTGTTCTCCTAAAAAATGGTTGATATAAAAAATCTATCCCTAATTCGGTTATGAGTTTACAGTAGTTCGTCTAATAAGCTACTAGAGCCTAATCTAAACCATTGGTTATTAATCTCTTTGTTCATTATCAATTCAGCAAGACGAGCATAATTAATGGCTTGTTGTGCAGTTTTCACCCCACCAGAAACTTTTAATCCAACAACATTTGGTGAGTCTCTAAGCGCACACAAGATTGCAAAGACTGAAGCTAAAGTTGCACCCTGTGGAATTTTACCGGTTGATGTTTTGATAAATTGACAGCCAATTTTTGTAAGTTCTGTACTGGCATCAAAGATACTTTTCATATCAGGAAAAATCCCAGTTTCTAATATAATCTTTAAACTTAATTTCTCCTGCGTGCAAAATGCCTGTATTTCTTGGCAATTACTCAATGCCTCCTCTTTTTTACCAGAAAGATAGGCTTGGTAAGGGAAGACATAATCAATTTCATTAGCCCCATGACTTTTTGCTTCCACTATTTTTTGAATACTTACTTTAACGGTGTCAGTACCATTTGGGAAATTAATAACTGTTGCAATATTGGTATCTTTTAGTTCTTCTAAAAGAGGTAAATGCTTAGGCAAAACGCACACTGCGGCCACCGAATGACTTTTGGCTTTATCGTTCAATGCGTTGATTGTTTCGTCTTTTGCATGTTCCTCAAGCGTTGTCAGATCTAAGCATTTTATGAGTTGCTCACTGCTAATCGTTTTTTGTGGGTTATCTGGGTTAAGTAATTGGTTTAAAACAGAACCCAAATGGGATTCTAAGGTCATGCAAGTTCCTGTATATATTTTTTTATTAAGAGATTAAGTTTTTCAGCTGCTTGCGAAGCCATTTTAACGACTGCCTCATGATTATGACTCGTTTTTGCGAGTCCTGTAGCGTAGTTTGTAATCGTGGCGATTACCGCGACTTTCATTCCACAATGATTTGCTACTAATACTTCGGGGACAGTTGACATGCCGACCGCATCGGCACCTAAAATTCTGAATGCTCTTATCTCTGCAGCAGTTTCATAATTAGGACCTAAAACGGAAATATAAACCCCTTGAGCTAGCTCTATTGAATTGTTTTGAGCTATAGAAAGTAAGGATTCGCGCATACCGGAATTATAAGCATTATCCAATGGATAGAAACGCGGGCCAAATTCATCATCATTGGGTCCGATGAGGGGATTGCTGGGCTGTAAGTTGATGTGATCAGTGATCAGCATCAATTGACCTGGACCAACATCTTCACGTAGGGAGCCAGATGCATTAGTTGCAATGAAATACTCACAACCTAATACTTTTAACGTTCTTACATAGGTTTTTACCGTTTCATAATGCTCTAAACCTTCATAAGTATGTGCGCGGCCTTGTAGACAGACAACACCAACTCCTTGCCAATACCCCAAAATCAATTTACCACCATGCCCATGAACTGTCATTTTAGGGAAGCCTGGGAGGCTTTCATAATCGATAGTAATGGCCTGTTCCAATTCATCAGCAAATTGCCCTAAACCGGATCCTAAAACAATAGCAACCTTGGGTTGGAAGTTTGGGCTTATTTTTTTAATATATTCTGCTGCCAAATGAGCATAAACCTGATTATTTGCAGGATTAGTCATAATTTGTGTGTCCTATTCGTGATTAAATTTAAATTCGAAGGCGAGTGGTAATAACTCATTAATAGTTAAACTTTGAAATATTTCATCTTTGTTGCAAAGATGGATCATGGTTTCGGGTGTAGAAAATTCAAAGATACGTTGGCGGCATGCACCGCAAGGTGAACAGAGTAAATTATTGCCAGCCAAAACGACAATGTCTCTAATCTTCTGCTCGCCTGCACTGACCATTTTGCAGATTGCTGTAGTTTCTGCGCAGACAGCTAAACCGTAAGCACTATTCTCAACATTAACACCAGTATAGAGATTGCCTTTATCGGTATTAATGCAGGAAGCAACTGTAAATCTTGAATAGGGCGCATAGGCGTTTTTTAACACCTTGTTGGCTTCATCAATCATAGTCGCAATAGTTTTCTTCATTTCAACTCTCTGTTTAAGGGAGCAGAATATACTAAATAAAACATAGGCTGTATATACTTTAGGGTATGCAGACTGGGGAGATTACTACTTTTTTTAGACTCGATTGTTTAGTTGGTCCAAATCTTCATCAGATGTAAAAATAATGGGCGATTCATCTAGATCTCTAGGAGGGGAAGGTGGTTGAAAGAGAGTGTTTTTATGGTGGTGGATTTCTAGAGGAGGTGTTAACTGACGTGTTAATGAAGGATAAAAATCTGCCGGCATTTGCTGGTAGCTGTTTGCAATGATGGTGGTTGGGAGATGATCCCCATAACTATAAGATAACCAGTATTCCAAAGACAACATCCCAATACCTCCACTAATTAAAGAGCTGCTTAATAGGATAGAAGTACTTAGTAAAGGTAGGAAGAAGGCCATTGTAGTTGCTACTGATACAATTAAACTTATTGTAGCTATGCTTATCGAATAGGCCAGATAATCAGCTTGTTGTTCGTGAGAATAATTTTCTTCGTAATGCGGTGGGTTATTTAATTTGTGGTATTCACTGATTACCCAAATGACGTTACTGATTGAATACATCCATACCGCGGGTACTGTTAAAACGGGCATGTACCAAGCTGCAATACTTAATACAGCAGCAATAAGACCAACAATGGCAGCTATCCGGTGTTGTTCCCGAAATTGTGCAAAACCATACCATTCGTGTTCTTGTCTATGATGATCAGGATGATAATAACTACCAATCAACCAAAACAAATAACCCGCAGCATACAGGACTAAAGATCCTGCTGTCGTCATTGATAAAAATAAAGAATTGGGAATAAATTGAAGTTTGGACGTTATAAAACCAAAAAGAAAAGAGAAGCTACTGGCTTTATCTAAGTTCGTATCATGACTCACTAAATTGAAGTCCAAGGCGTGAAATATTTTGCGCATTCTATGTAATAAATGGGAAAAATTCTAGAGGAAGTTGACAATAAAGAAGATATTTTGACTATGGGGTTTAAGGCATGATTTATTTTACAGAGGCAAAATGATCTGTACTAGTAAACCACCTTCTTGGCAATTACTCGCGCGGATTTCTCCATGATGCAGTTTCACAGCTCTGGCGGCGATAGCTAGGCCCAAACCATAGCCGCCAGTTTTCTTTTCTCTGGAAGGGTCAACGCGGTAAAACGGAGTAAATATTTTTTCCAATTGATCAGACGGAACACCTGGGCCCCGGTCCTGAATGCCAATAATAGCTTGGTTTTTTTGTGAGTTGAAGGTCAGTGAGACGGTAATGCTTTTCTCCTCAGGTGAGTAGCGTAATGCATTACGCAAAATATTATCTACTGCACGGTGAACTAGTCTCGCATCAATCATCAAGTTGAAATCCTCCATGAGTCCGGCTTGTACTTTCGGGAGGTGTTCACCTGATTCAAAGTTAGCATCGTCAATAGCCTCAGCTAATAATCCTGCCAAGTTGGTTTCTTCTAGGTTCAATTCAGTAGTTGATTTTTCTAAACGTGCAAATTCTAATATCTCACAAATTAAAAAATTTAAACGTGCACACTCCAGCTCCATACGTGAAAATTCTGCTTCTGCTAGCGTTTGTGTTTTATTACGCCCTAATTCTAAGGCTATCTGCAATCTCGCTAATGGTGAGCGTAATTCATGCGAAATATCTTGTAAGAGGCGTTCTTTAGAATTGACTATGGTTTCAAGTTGCTCGGCCATGCGATCAAATTCATTGCTTAAATGTGCAATTTCATCGTGCTTGTGTCCGCGCATGCGACCAACTCGCGTATTTAATTTTCCTGTAGCAAGAGATTGAGCTGCCATACCAAGAAAACGCAAAGGTTTGGTTAAGTACAGTGATAATAAATAACAAATAAGACCACTAATGAATACTGCAAAAGTTAAACGCAGCATAAGCCCTGCCCATGGGATTTGCACGAAATAAGATATCGGTTTTCCACTGACGGCTACTAGGCGATAGTAGTTGCCTGAAGTGGATAGGATTTCGTGGCTTACTAATAAATTCCCACTACTAAAAATTCCTGCGTTCAGTTGATTAGTAGACATTTTAGTGGCAATGTCTTTGACATTGGACGGTGTTGATTGTGTACCCAAAATTTCGCCGGTATTGGAAAGAAGGTATAGTGTCATGTGGCGGGAAAGACCGATGTCATGAAGCCACTTTAATAAAGCGGGCGCTTTAGCCGATTCGAAAGTCACCACTGCAGCATTAGCATAGCTGTCCATGAATGCGCGTTCACGCACAGGTTGTGATGATTTTTGCACTATTTGGCTGGTAATCCATGCTGTTGTGAAAATTACTAAGATGGTTGCAAGCCAAAAGGAGAGAAAAATCTTCCAGTACAAACTACGCATTAAACATATATCCAAAACCCCTTACTGTTTTAAGTATAGGTTCGCCTTCTGGATTATCACCTAATTTATTGCGCAGATTACTGATATGCACGTCGATACTCCGATCATAAGCCGTGTATTTTCTACCAAGCGCATACTCAGTCAATTCCTCTTTGGAGAATGCTTGACCTGGGGATTTGATCAACATCTCCAGAATCTTAAACTCAGCATTCGTTAATTCGAGGTATTCACCGGAAAGGGTAACATGTCGTTTTGCACAATCGACAACAATATTATTTTCTTCAATGATTGGCTTGTGAGTAGGGATTTTTTGTGTTCGACGTAAGATCGCTCTTAATCGGGCTACGAGCTCTCGGGGATTGCAGGGCTTTGGCAAATAGTCATCAGCACCTATTTCAAGACCAACAATGCGATCAATGTCATCACCACGCGCTGTTAGCATGAGCACTGGGGTGTCGAGATGTTCTCGAATGGCTTTTAATACTTCAAAACCATTCAGTTTAGGTAGCATTACATCGAGAACTATTGCCGCAAAGGACTGGTTTAGGGCTCTCTTAACTCCGTTTTCACCATCATGGACGCAAACAACTGTGAAACTTTCTTGTTCAAGATATTGCACCAACAGATCCGTCAATTCAGTATCATCATCTATAATAAGAATGTTATTATTCATCGATCTGTTATCCTTTCACATCGGTTATTACAGCCTCACGGTTACGCTTATCAATACATTCTAACAATTTTATACGTCTGGCATCGGCATTAATTACTTTAAATTCGAAGTTCTCAATAAGTATTGATTCACCACGTTTGGGTAAATACCCAAAATTATTCATAACTATTCCACCAATCGTATCATAAATTTCATCGCTGAACTGGGCTTGTAATTGCTCGTTAAATTCTTCTATTGGAGTGTGTGCTTTAATAATGTAGTGTGCATCATCATGTGCCTTAATATAGGCCTCTTCATCGATATCAAATTCATCTTCAATGTCACCTACAATTTGTTCGATGATATCTTCAATCGTCACAAAACCTGAAACCTCGCCATACTCATCGATAACTACAGCCATATGGTTACGATTGGCACGGAACTCACTGAGCAAACTATCTAGGGGTTTACTTTCAGGTACAAAGGTAACCTGTCTGCAAATGTCGAGTAAATCGAAGGATTCAATATCACTCGTTTGATAGCGCAGCAGATCTTTTGCATGCAGAATCCCGATTATTTCATCAGAGTCTTCATCTCGTACAGGGAATCGTGAATGACCGGTTCGGGTAACCACTTGTATTATTTCTGTATAGAGAGCTTTTTGATTAATACACGCCATCTGGTTTTTGGGTAACATAATGTCACGAACACGCATTTTTGAAAATAAAATGGCGCCTTCGAGCATGGCAAGTGTTTCGGAGCTGATTAAAGACCGAATTTGAGCATCCCTTAATAAAGTAACTAATTCTTCCTGATTTTGTGGTTCACCCTGTAAAAACAGTTTTAAGCGTTGAAACCACGTGGCGCCATCATCCTCTTTATTCAAGATTAGTATCCTCTGTGTCGTAAGGGTTAGCAAAGCCAAGTTCTGCTAGTAATTTTATTTCTATAGCCTGCATCTTAGCTGCATCATCGTCATTAATATGATCATAGCCCAATAAATGCAAGACTCCGTGAATGACAATTAAAGACCAGTGTTCTTCAAGTGTTTTTTGTTGTTGCTTGGACTCTTGGGCGAGTACCTCAGGGCAAATAATTACATCCCCTAAAAGTGGGCAATCGAGTTGTACTTCTTTAGGTATATTGGAAGGAAATGCTAACACATTAGTCGTTTTATTTTGTTGTCTGTAGGTTGAATTTAAGTGTACCATTTCCTCAGAATTTACAATGCGGATAGTTAATTCAGCTTCAGATTGATTATCACGCAATGCCAGTGAGGCCAAAGTAGTTAATTCGTCTTCCGTTAAGGGCAAGACTTTTTCCGTCACATTTTGTATATCTATATAATAGTTCATTGACTTTTCTTTACCGTTTCATTGTCATAGCAATCTACAATCTTTGAGACTAAGGGGTGTCTGACCACTTCACGGCTACTGAAAGTATGAATGCTGATATCGGACAAGTTTTTAAATAAATTAACGGCATGTGCAAGGCCCGAGTCAGTTCCTTTGGGTAGGTCAATTTGCGTCATGTCACCAGTAATTACAGTTTTAGAACCAAATCCCATGCGCGTGAGGAACATCTTCATTTGCATTGTTGTAGTATTTTGCGCCTCATCGAGAATGATGAAGGATTCATTGAGTGTTCGTCCACGCATGAAAGCCAGAGGCAATACTTCGATAATATCACTTTGGATGAGTTTTTGGGTTTCTTTAAAACCAACCATTTCATACAGTGCATCGTAGATAGGTCTGAGATAGGGTAAGACTTTTTCAACCAGATCACCTGGTAAAAAGCCTAATTTTTCTCCTGCTTCAACAGCAGGTCTAACAAAAATGAGTCTTTGCACCTCACCTTTTTCGAAATATTCTATGGCTTTAGAGACGGCAAGATAGGTTTTACCAGTTCCCGCGGGACCAACGGCGAAAGTAATATCAAATTTATCAATAGCATCCAAAAATGCAGCTTGTTTATCATTTCTCGCCGAGATGGATTTACGTGAGAGTTTTATATGATGGGTCATCGCGTTCTGATTGTCCTTATGGATTAGCTGTAACATAGTCTTATTGTCTATCGGTTTTTTACAGAGGAGGCAGAGTTTGTTAAGTATATGAATTACTTCTTCAATTTGACTATCTGATGTGCCAGATACCGTGGCTTGCTCAGCCCTGATTTTAATACCGACATGAAAGTGTTGTTCGAGCAGTGTGACATTGCTGTGTAATACCCCGCACAAGTTGGCAAGTTCCTGTGTGGAAAGGGGGGGAAGTTTGATAATGTGGTTGTTCAGTGTACTGCTCAAGTGTGTGTGTGTAAATTAATGGTTATGTTATAAGAATAGTGCAAAAACCCTGTACTCTGCAAGTTTTTATTCGATTTTGCAGTATTCAAGGCCCCCTTTAATTAAATGGAAAAAATCAAAAGGGACCGTTAAATTTTTATACAGTAACAGACAGTGTGACCGCACTGGCATAGCTTCTACCGGTACTTAGGTCATTGAGTACTTGACTATTTGTTGCTCTAAGTTCACCAGTGCCAAGATACATAAAGCGGTAACTTAACTCTACTGGGTGACCCCATAGAAGATTATTTAACCGAACACCAATTCCAGCTGTCGCTGACAGTTTCGTAGCCATGTGACCTGCAAAGGCATTATCTGGGACTGTAAGAGCATTTAGTGGTACTTCATTGTAATGTTTTGTAGTCATAAAGTTGGGCCCAATTCCAGCATCAACAGTGACTGCATACACATCACTAGCACCTTTAAAAGTCAGCTTGCCATCTACATACACTGGAACGTGCGATATTTGATAGTCATACGAAAGATTAGTGAAAAAACCTTCTTGAATAACATTACCGTTTACTGACGTATCTCCTAAATAGAAACCAGAGACGCCATAGCTAACATCGAAATTAGCTTTGCTGGGGCCTGTAAGAAAATAACCAACACCCAAAAGGTAACTTTCATCTCTTTTAGCAGTAATTGTGTATTCATTACCCAATAGTGAACCACCCAGATTAATATGTTGAGTTCTTCCTTGATTCGCACTATAACCACCAACGGTTAAAACAGCCGATCCGGAAAAAGCATTAAAAGCATAAATGGGGGAAGTTGCATTGAGTAGGGCAAAAGAGGAGAGTAAAAGGGATTTTATTTTCATTAATCGTCCTTGATAGAGTGTTGCTGTATCACCATTCATAAAAATCTAAATTTATCATAAAGGTTAATACAAGACAATTTAATCGTAATTCACTTGATTTTTTGCTATAATAGTTCTTTTTTCGAGCGCCGCTAATCTTATGATAGACCTGCATTGTCACAGTTATTTTTCAGATGGCGTTCTTAGTCCAGAAGAATTAATCCAAAAAGCCGTACATCAACAAATGAGATGTTTGTCTTTGACCGACCATGATACGGTTGCGGGATATGATGCATTAAATGAAGCTGCGAGTACCACTGCACTGAAAGTGATACCAGGCATAGAACTTAGTGTCCGCTGGAAAAAATATGATATACATATTTTAGGGTATCGAATCAATTTCACCCCTGCTTTAGAATCACTCATCGCGAAGCAAAATCAAAGTCGTATTTTTCGCGCTGAACAAATAGGTGCTGCACTTGAGCTCAGTGGTTTCGAAAATGCTTATGGTAAAGCTTGCGATTTAGCTGGGCATAAACGTGTAGGTCGTCCACATTTTGCAAAGCTTATTGTAAACGAAGGTCGAGCCCGAGATATGAAAGACGCATTCAAGCATTTTTTAGGTCGTGGTAGAAGTGCTTATATTCCTACTCCCTGGGTTAGCATTCAAGAAGCAGTTGCTGGAATCGTGGAGTCTGGCGGACAAGCTGTGATAGCACACCCATTGAAATATGGATTGACGCGTTCTAAATTGCATGAGTTAATTAATGAGTTTAAAGAAGCTGGTGGAGTAGGAATAGAGGTTGTTTCTGGGGAAATGACTGTTACTCAAATACGCGAAATAGCTGCAACTAGCATGCGATTTAAATTATTAGCCTCATCAGGTTCAGATTTTCATGGGGATGCTCAGTCTCGCGTCAATCTTGGGCGCCAACAGCAATTACCAGAAAATTGTACACCTATTTGGCATGATTGGAACATTTGACAGGGGACTTTATGAGTCAGTTTTTTGCTTTGCATCCGGATAATCCGCAAGCACGTTTACTTAGACAAGCTGTAGCTATTATTGAAGACGGTGGCTTAATTGTTTATCCGACCGACTCAGGATACGCTCTGGGTTGTAGTTTAGGAAATAAATCTGCTTTAGAGCGAATTAGACGCTTAAGACAGTTTGATAAACACCATAATATGACGCTGGTTTGTCGCGACCTATCGGAGTTAGGAACTTACGCAAAAGTTTCCAATTCTATCTTTCGCTTATTGAAAGCCTTTACACCTGGTTCATATACTTTTATTCTTAATGCAACCAATGAAGTGCCTCGTCTAATGCTTCATCCCAAACGCCGCACACTCGGACTTCGTGTCCCTGATAATAATATTACCCTTGCCTTGTTAGAGTGCTTAGATGCCCCTTTAATGAGTACCACTTTGATTTTGCCTGGCGCTACAGCGCCTCTAAGCGAACCCGAAGCTATTAGAGACTTACTTGGTATGCAGACAGATTTGATTATTGATGGTGGAAATTGTGGTCATGAACCTACCACAGTTGTCGATTTAACAGGTGAGTATCCCTTAATTATAAGGGAAGGTAAGGGTGATCCCGAGCCATTTAGATAGTGTTTTAAAAATACTAATTAATTTTAACTAAAAGAGGATATTGATGTCAGCTATATTTACGTCCAATAAACGTGTTGTTTCTGGAATGCGAGTCAGCGGAAAGCTGCATCTTGGACACTACCATGGCGTTTTAAAAAACTGGATTAAATTACAACATCAATACGATTGCTACTATTTTGCCGCAGATTGGCATGGATTGACTACTCAATACGAAGATCCCCGTTTAATGGAAAAAAATCTGTGGGACATGATTATCGACTGGATGGCCTGTGGAGTAAACCCTGGTTTGTGCCATATGTTTATCCAATCGTGGGTGCCTGAGCATGCTGAATTGCACTTATTACTATCGATGATTACCCCATTAGGTTGGCTTGAACGTGTTCCCAGCTATAAAGACCAGCAGGAAAAGTTAAAGGAAAAAGATTTATCTACTTACGGTTTCCTCGGTTATCCCTTATTACAAAGTGCTGATGTATTACTTTATCATGCTGATTATGTCCCTGTAGGTGAAGATCAAGTTGCACATATTGAACTCATTCGTGAAGTTGCACGCCGCTTTAACCATTTGTATGGTAAAGAAGCCAATTTTGAAGCACTGGCTCAAGAAGCCGTGAAAAAAATGGGTAAAAAGAATAGTAAAATGTACAGCGAGCTACGACGCCAGTTCCAAGAAAGTGGATTACATGATTCTATAAAAACCGCACATGCGTTGCTTGAGGATCAATCCAATTTATCTATTGGTGACAAGGAACGATTACTAGGCTATTTAGAGGGCAGTGGTAAAATTTTATTGCCCGAACCTCAACCAATGTTGACAGAAACTTCAAAAATGCCTGGTATTGATGGACAAAAGATGTCTAAATCGTATAATAATACTATTATGCTGCGCGAACCACCTGAGCTGGTTGAGAAGAAAATTCTGACTATGCCCACGGATCCTGCCCGTGTTAAAAGGACAGATCCAGGTGAACCTGAGAAATGCCCAGTGTGGCAATTGCACAAAGTCTATTCCAATACAGAGGTAAAAGAGTGGGTGCAAACTGGATGTCGAAGTGCTGGTATTGGTTGTATCGACTGTAAACGCCCTGTAATTGATGCAATAAACTTAGAATTGCAGCCTATTCAAGCATCAATTGCTGATTATGAATCGGATATTGGTTATGTGAAAAAAATTGTCGCCGATGGCAGTGAGGCTGCGCGCGAGGAAGCAGGAAAAACACTTAATATGGTGAGGGAAGTTATGGGATTAGATTACTAGATGCTCAGTGAATTATCAGTCAAACCTGAACTCAATGCAGTAGTTGCTGGTAAAGAATATACTGTGGTTCCTGATGATTTATTTATTCCACCGGATGCGCTAGAAGTATTATTAGATTCTTTTAGCGGCCCCTTGGATTTGCTCTTGTATTTAATCCGTAAACAAAATATTGATATTTTGGATATTCCGATAACCAGTATTACCAAACAATATTTGCAGTACATCGAAATAATGGAATGCCGTAAACTGGAATTAGCCGCTGATTATCTTCTGATGGCAGCAATGTTGGCAGAAATTAAATCCAGACTCTTGTTGCCAGTTCCTGCAAGTGCTGAAGAACAAGAAGAGGATCCGCGCATGGCACTTGTGCGGCGTTTGCAGGCTTATGAGCAGATAAAACAAGCCGCTGAATTAATTGATAATCTACCCAGACAAGAACGGGACAATTTTTTAATTACTATTCAACCTGCAGAAGTGGAAGCAATTAAAGTACATCCCGAGGTAGAATTAGCCGAAATAATTGAAGCAATGAAATCATTGTTACAAAAGGAAGAACATTTTACACATCATCAAATTGCCCGAGAAATGCTGTCCGTACGCGATAGGATGAGTAGAGTGTTACAACAATTGCAGGACAATAAAACCTTGGTATTCACGCAACTTTTTGAGTTTGATGAAGGGCGTATGGGTTTAGTGGTTAGTCTGTTAGCGGTGCTTGAGTTGGCTAGACAATCCTTATTAGTTATTACGCAAACCCAAGCTTTTTCACCAATTCATATTAAGGCTGCTTGAAATGGATGACAGTGAGTTAAAAAATATCATTGAAGCGCTGTTGTTAAGTAGCATTGAACCCTTGAGTTTTGAAAAAGTACAGCAAGTTTTTGATGAATGGCAACGACCTACTTTGAGTCAATTAGAAGAAGTTATTCGTTGTTTAAGAGAAGACTTTGCAGCGCGGTCCTTTGAATTGATACAAGTGGCGAGTGGTTATATTTTACAGACTCGGGCTAAGTACAGTTCTTGGGTGGCTAGACTTCAAATAGATAAACCTGCAAAGTATTCGCGCGCATTACTTGAAACTTTGGCCATAATTGCTTATAAACAACCTGCAACTCGTGGTGACATTGAAGAGTTACGCGGGGTGGCTGTGAATAGCCACATTATGAAAACACTTTTGGAACGAGAATGGATTCGTGTTGCGGGTCATAAGGATGTTCCGGGTAAGCCGGCTGTTTATACCACAACCAAAGAGTTTTTGAATTATTTTAATTTACAGAATTTGAATGAGCTTCCATCTTTACCTGAAGTAATGGAAACCTTGATTGAGAAAAATCCTAAAGAAGAGTTGATATTAGATGAGTAGTGAAAGGTTACAAAAAATATTAAGCCAAGCTGGCTTAGGTTCTCGTCGAGAGATGGAGCGTTGGATAGAAAGTGGTTGGGTTCAAGTTAATGGTAAGTTAGTTACTATTGGCGATTCTGCTGGTCCTGATGATAAAATAACGGTTAAAGGTAAGTTGATAACTAACCCACTGAAAGTAAAGCAAAATACTCGTGTATTACTTTACCACAAACCGGTTGGTGAAATTTCTAGTCGTAATGATCCTAAGTTTGATAAGACCGTTTTTGATAATTTACCCCACTTAAGACAGGGTCGTTGGGTACAAGTTGGACGTCTTGATTTAAATACATCAGGTTTATTGCTGTTCACCACCGATGGTGATTTGGCTAATAAACTAATGCATCCTAAATATGAGCTAGAGCGTGAATACGCTGTGAGAGTGCATGGGCAAGTAAGTCCTGATGTGTTGAAGAACATGGAGAATGGTGTTGCTTTGGAAGATGGTATAGCGAAGTTTACCCGTATTGAATTTCGCGGAGGCAGTGCAGCTAACACTTGGTACCATGTGACTCTGAATGAAGGGCGTAACCGCGAGGTTAGACGACTTTGGGAGTCACAAGGTCTTGAAGTAAGCCGCTTAATTCGTGTTCGCTACGGAACACTAACTATGCCGCGATTTTTGGTCCGTGGTCAGACTTATGAATTATCACCCAAACAAGTTACCGAGTTCTTAGCTACTTTGCCTAACGATTAACAGCACATAGATAATCTAGAGGCAATTTACTAACTCACGTAGCACTATAGTTGCAAAGCATCCAGCGGGTAAACAAAAACTTAATTCCAGGTTATTGCCTGAGATTTGATAGTCTAAATTTTTAGGATAAAGTATGTTTGCTCGCCACGCCTCTTCAAGTCCCTGTTTTTCTAGGCCTTCTATCCACGGTTGGCAGGTGGAATAAATTTGATTAATCAGTTGCAGCGCATCGCCACTCACTTTGTTTTTACTTTTGCCTGCTAGTGGACTTGCAGGTGCAATATCTTGTTCTTGAATGCGTCTATTTAATTCTTCATCTAAAGCGTCCACAGTAAAAATGCTATTTGAGCCACTTAATTGCATAACATCGCCAATTAGCGGTGTATTCCAATTTTGGCTAGTTACTCTTAGCGCTAATATCTGATTAAAAATCCAGGAGCGTGCGGCGGAGTAGTACATTCCCATTAAAAAACGGTCTTTAACACGGCGCCCTTGTGTTAATACCTCATTGGCTTTTACTAAATTCCCTCCATCCCTACCAAATCTTTGAAGTCCAAAGTAATTGGGAACTCCAGTTTGTCTGATTTTGGCAATTCTTTGCTCAAAATCCGCTACATCACTGACTTCTTTCAAGCGAATCATGAAGTGATTGCCAGATAAAAACCCAGGTCTAAGTTTTTTATTGTGTCGGTTATGTTCAATAACACGCCATCCAGTACCTGAAAGCTCACCAACCCCTTCAATAACTTCACCTGGCGCATGGATGCTTAACCATTGTGTTGCCAAAGCTTGTCGGTCCTTTAATCCTGCGTAACTAATGAGTTTGACAGGTTTGTTAATAAGCCTGGCCAATGATTTAATAACATCCTCGGTATTAATGCCTCTTTTTTCAATTTTGATGACTATATGTTCGCCTTCGCCACTAAACTCACCTTCAAATAACTCATTGACGTGAAAGTCCTCTGCGACTTCTTTGAAGAGTGCGGTTGATAGTGGTTTACCATGAACATAGGGCCAGTCTAGCGAATACATTGAAAATCCTGGAGTTGAGGAATTGACTAAAGGGTGGGCATGGTAGCAGAAAATTGAGAGCAAGTCTGTACACTCATGGAATCGGGGTGAGCGTGAATGGAGAGGGTGAGAGGATGGGATATAATTTTTTCTTTCTCTAGTCTGGATAGTTTCTTTATCTCGCGTTCTAAACGCATTGCATGAGCTTTATCGCCATCGATTTTCCAACACTGAGCTATAGCTAAGGGCTTGAAACTTCTAGTGTATTTACATTTACCTGTTCCATTTAAATGGGATTGGTAACGTTTAACGATATCAGTGGTGTAGCCGGTATAATAGGTATTATTACTGCATAACAAGATATAAACCCAGTAGCTTTCTATTTTAGTGTTCATAAGTGCATCATTTTGTTGGTAAATGTCAGTATTCTTAACGCATTTTTACTATAAATACACTATAATTTGATAGTTGCTGTTAAATAGCCGTAAAGGGATTAGGCATGAGGTTACAGAAAAAAGTGTTTTTTGTCATCCTCCTGATTTGGACAGTATTCTGTGTCATGTTGTTTATTGGTTCAAAAATTCTCCTAGTTAATACTTTTCTCCGTTTAGAACAAGAAAGCGTAAACCAAGATCTGCAGCGCGTCAAAGAAGCGCTCAACCGAGAAGGCGACGCGCTTGCAAACACAACCTCCGATTATGCGACTTGGAATGATATGTACACTTACATGCAGGGTATAAATCCTTCGTATGTAATAAATAACATGAATATCTTAGGCCTGGTCAATATCAATGTGAATTTAGTAAGCTATTGGGATAAAGACGAAAAACTAGTTGTTGGATCTGCTGTCGATACCGATAAAGCTACTTTAGTCCCTTATCCTAAGGGACTTGAGAATTACATTTACCCCAAATCTTTACTTTTTGAAAAACCTAAATTCATCAAGAGATACTTCGGCTTGGCTCTAACAGATCAGGGTTTAATGCTGCTCGCCTCTAACGGATTGAGAGATAGTGATGGAGTTATGCCATCATTAGGAACTTTAATTAGTGGGCGCAATGTTTCTCATAAACTAATTGATAAAATATCTGATATTACTAAGCTCCGAATTGAATTGCTATTGCCCGAACAAATTGCCATTAATGACAGCATAAAAAAAATCTATGATGGAATTACGCTAAATATGCAAGATACCAGTATTCATCCCATTGATGAATTTTACATAGAAGGTTACGAAGTTATGCATGATATCAATGGTCAGGCAATCGGTATGTTTCATATAAGAACTGCTAGGACAATATACAGCGTAGGCTATCAATCATTAAATTATTTTATAGTGGCAGTAGTTTTTTTAGGCTGCATAGTATCACTTGTCCTCTTACTGATGTTGCGAAGCTTGATTATAAAGCGCTTAGAAAATTTATCCCGTGAAGTACTTGATATAAACAGCGCTGATAATGAGCAGCTATCGCGTCGCGTTAAAGTGGTAGGAGCAGATGAGTTATCCATAGTCTCCAAACAACTCAATCACATGATGGACCTTATCCAATCCGCACATCTAGAATTAGAGAATCGAGTTTCGCTGCGAACCAATGAATTGGTCGAAACCAATAAGCGTTTACAAAATGAAATTAAAGAAAGAAAAGTAGCTGAAGTCTCTTTAAATATTCATAAAGAAAACTTAATCCAGCTTGCCCACTTCGATAGTTTAACAAAATTACCGAATCGTGCGTATTTCAATACAATGCTAACCGCAGCTATCACTGAGGCGTCTAAATTAAATCAAAAAATGGCTCTGCTATTCTTAGATTTAGACGGATTCAAAAAAATCAATGATGGCTTGGGCCATCATATCGGAGATCAAGTGCTGACTGAAGTTGCGAAGCGTTTTCGCAAACATATTCGCGACACCGATGTATTAGCCCGTTTGGGAGGTGACGAATTTATCATTTTATTAAAAAACGTTAAGGAACATTACGCACAAGCATTTTCAGACAGGGTGTTAGATGACCTTCTAAATCCAATAATGGTCGATCACCACGAGTTTTTTATCAATACCAGTATAGGGATTAGTATTTTTCCCGAAGACGGTGAAACGCTAACTAGTCTGCAAAAAAATGCTGACATGGCCATGTATAAATCAAAACGTTCTGGTGGACAATGTTATAGTTACTACACAGAAGATATGGAAATCGATGCGCGTAACCACATAGAGTTGGAGTCCAATCTACGTAAGGCTCTAAAAAATAATGAATTTGTCCTTCATTATCAACCTAAAATTGATTTAGATTCCGGATATCTCATTGGAGTTGAAGCATTAATTCGATGGAATCATCCTGACTTGGGTTTAATTTTACCGGATACTTTTATACCTATTGCCGAAGAAACAGGCATTATTTTAGCTATTGGTGAATGGGTTCTAAAAGAGGCTTGCAGAGCTTGCAAATCCTGGCAAGAACAAGGTTATCACCCCACGTCTGTTGCTATCAATATTTCAGCCAAACAATTCCATTTACAAGATATCTCCGGAATTATTGCGGTGACCCTAGAAGAAACTCAGTTAGAAGCCCACTATCTACAAATCGAAGTGACAGAGACTGCGATCATGATCAATTTGGACGATACAGAGAGTAAATTAAAAGATATTCATAAAATGGGTGTAAAAATCGCAATTGATGACTTTGGGGTTGGCTATACTTCTATTTCCCACCTAAAACGTTTTCCGGTCAACTATCTTAAAATAGACCGAACTTTTATAAATGGCATACCAGGCAGTAAAGATGACATGGCCATTGTGAGAGCGATGATTGTGCTTAGCCATAGCTTAGAAATGTGTTGTATTGCAGAGGGTGTTGAATCAGAGTTGCAATTAAATTGTTTAAGAGAATTGGGCTGCCAAATGGCTCAGGGTTATTTATTCTCAAGACCATTAGCTGAAAGTAAATTATTACCGCTTTTTACCAGAACACAAGTGTCTCAGGGCGGGAAGAATGAGCGCTTTTCTTAACGATCATTCTCCTGTAAAGTGATAATTTTTATAAAATATATAGACTTTGTCAATGAAAAATCTTTTTTGCTCTATTTTAGCTGTGTTAGGCCTTATATCAACCATAAATTCAGATGCTTCATCCATTGAAGGTACAAGGCTTTCACCTTTAGTTTGCAATGGATAGATATGGATCACCGTTATTATAATAATTCCTTTGATGGGCAACATTTCATCGGAACAGTAACTGCAACTTTTTAAATGAGGGTGGCAATGCGTTATTTCATAGTAGGGATACTCAGCTGGTTTATTTTTATCAATGCGCAGGCTGCTCAATTAACTTTAACTAGCGAAGGAATTGCTACTAATGCCTTATTCCCGGTGCTCTACACCTGCGATGGAAAAAATATATCCCCCCCTCTGCAATGGGAAAATATACCCAAAAAAACAGTATCACTTGCCCTGGTTGTCCTTGACTTATCTCCAACTATCCCGCTCTATCATTGGGTATTCTATAACATACCCCCATCTGTCTCTTCCTTAGAAACAGGTGTTCCAATCTTGCCCAAAGGAGCTATACAAAGTAAAAATAGCTGGGGGAGGGCTGGATATACCGGATTTTGTCCACCCAAGGGTGCAATGCATCAATACAGCTTCACTCTCTATGCACTTGATAAAAGATTGACCCTTAGTGAAGACACAACGCCGGCTGATGTACTCAACGCCATAGATAAAGCAATTATTCAGCAGGCGGAAATAAAAATTAGCTACAGTCGGTGGCCATGGCCGCAATAAAATTAGGACCCCACCTTAAATTGAATTAAGGTGGCAATGCCTGTCCAATACTTGGTCCAATGATAGTCATGGATATCGTCATTTTTTACTCTTTTCAATACAATTCCATCCACTACTTTAAACAGCGGTGATGTTTGATCCAATTGTTCAATTTTAGAGTAGTCTGGTAGGAGTGACATTTCTGGATATGTGTCTGGAATTATGCCTGTAAGGAAGGCGGTATAGATTCCATCAGCAGATCGTTGCATGGCATTAAGCAAAATGGATTGGTGTAATTGTGCTTCAGGTTTATATAAATAGCCATCACCGTAGGCTACCCAACTAGTCCCTTCAGCATTTACCACGTTTAAACCATTTTTATTGTCTTCATTATGCATTAAATTAGCAATTAGTAGATTAAGAGCGGCAGGAAGATGAACCCCTCTATCTATTGCTCTTCTTGGCACTCGCATGTGACCTGCAGAAAATGAGTCACTTAAATAATGATTTGCAAAAGCATTTTGAGCGTACGCCATTTCAAGCAATTTATTCGCCTCATCCACGTGGCCATTTTTTGCTTTATCAAAGCCTTTCACTGCTGTTTCTAGCGCATAGCGATGCCCCACCTTATAGGCCACCAATGAATCAGGGGCAAAATGATCAAAGTTAACTTGTGCAAGCTTAATGTAATTACCATAGGGAATAAAACTGCTGATAAAACTGCCCCCACAGGTAAGGGTGTTCATTTTTTTTGAAAGTTCCAAATCATTCTGGTCATAATATACCCAATCAGCCAGTCCCTCTTTTCGAGACTCATCGAGTTCTTTTTCAACTTGTTTCATATAGAGTTTAATTGATTTGGCCTGATTAATCGGATTCAAACACCGCCCATCCTTTACATTTCCTTCAATGGCCATTGCTTCAAATTGGGCTCTAAAGCATTCCATTCTATTTTGTACAGCACAGCTTGAAATAGACTTGCTCGGGTTACCAAACATATCACCGGCGTACATCACAATTTCACCGTAGGTGACTTTTATACCATTGGATAGAGTGAGCTTGATAAGTCCATTGTCGCTATTTCTAAATGCTAAATGCAGTTGAACCAAGTCCCCCATGTTTTTATGCTCGAGACTCGCAAATTCAGATCCGTATTTTTCTAACATTTTTTCAGTCATTTCAAGGTTGAACTGGTTAATAGACTTCTCGGTTTGCGCATTAAGGTTAGAAAGCGACAGCAATGACAAGCAGATCGCTATTGTGATATTCTTCATCATTATGCATTCCTTTAGTAAACATGTTAATTTTGCGAGCATTAGTCATGATTGCTTCCGTGCAATACATTAAAAATAGCATATAAATTGACTAATATGATTAAATTTTGAGAATATATTTGATGAGAAGAGCGAAATCTAGACCAGACCAAACACCAGTATTTGCGGTAATTGATAATCTTAGTCACGAAGGTAGAGGGGTAGCCCGTATTGAGGGAAAAGCGACCTTTATCCAGGGCGCCTTACCAGGGGAAGAAGTAGAGTTTCGCTACACCCGGGTTAAAAAGGATTTCGATGAGGGGCAATTAACGAAGGTAATAAAGCCATCATTACTAAGGGTGGAACCTAGATGCGGGCATTATGAGATGTGCGGTGGCTGTTCCATGCAACATCTAAGTGAAGAGCAACAGATTCATTTCAAACAAGAGCAACTTCTGGATTTATTGGCTCGCTTTGCACACACCCAACCACAGACAATTTTAGCCCCATTAACTGGTAATCACTGGAACTACCGCAACAAAGCGCGTTTAAGTGTGCGTTTTGTAGAAAAAAAACAGGCCTCATTAGTCGGGTTTCGTGAGCGCAACAATCCACGGTATATAACCGAAATTAGCCAGTGCCCAGTATTAAACGCGAAGGTCGATAGCGATATCATTCCACTGCGGCAGTTAATCGACTCAATGGATGATAAGCATTGTATCGCCCAAATTGAAGTAGCGGCGGGTGATGAGGATATTGCGCTTATTTTTCGCAATTTAACCGCCTTATCAGCTAGTGATGAAGCTAGAATAATTCAATTCGCGAAAGACCATGACTATAAAATATTCTTGCAGCCTGGTGGACCTGATACTGTGGCTTGTTTCTATCCACCCAATGATAGTGAGTTTTTAAGCTATAGTTTACCGCAGTACGGTATTACCTATTCTTTTCATCCTACGGACTTTACCCAAGTCAATGCCGATCTGAATCGTTCTATGGTAAGCCTTGCTTTAGAACTATTAGAGCTAAAAAGTTCGGATATCGTGCTAGACTTATTCTGTGGATTGGGTAATTTTTCATTACCAATGGCGCAACAGTGTGCCAAGGTGGTCGGTGTTGAAGGCAGTCAAAATATGGTGGATAGGGCGTATATGAATGCTGCGAACAACCATTTATCCAATGTTGAATTCTATGCGGCAAATTTGGACGACGTTGATCAAGTAGCGAAACTTACTGCGCAACCCTGCAATAAATTACTAATCGATCCTCCTCGTTCAGGTGCCTTGGAAATTGTAAAACAAATTGACTCTCTAGATCCTGAGAGTATTGTATATGTATCTTGTAATCCAGTAACATTAGCTAGAGATACTGATGTCTTAGTTAATCAAAAAGGCTATGTTTTAATCGCGGCAGGTGTAATGGATATGTTTCCGCATACAACACACGTGGAATCAATAGCGTTGTTTAAAAAAGGATAGAATGCATGGTCAGGGTAAAAGATACTACCCCTTTAGCCTCTGATGGCAGTATTGATGTTGAACAATGGTTACATCAATTAAGTGCCAAAGGCTATTTGGAAAATCTTGAACTCATTCGTAGTGCCTGTAACTTAAGCCAGTTAGCTGGACAGGAACATGCAACCGAAACGGGTCAAACTTGTTTGCAACAAGGTTTGGCTATGGCCGATTTATTAGCTGACCTAGAGGTTGACCAAGATACCCTCGCAGCCGCGATAATTTTCGAAAACGTACATTATGCTGATCTCACCATTGATGATGTGCAGGAACAATTGGGCTCGAACATTGCAAAGCTGGTAAAGGGCATTGAGAAAATGAGTGCTATGCACAGTTTTCAGGCGCTGAACAAATACCCTCAAAATAAGCAACAAATCGATAACATACGCAAAATGCTTCTAGCTATGGTCGATGACGTTCGCGTCGTTTTGATAAAGCTTGCTGAACGCTTATGTATCCTCAGAACAGCTTCACATTTATCCGAATCCATGCGTATCCAACTGGCAACTGAAGCCATGGAAATTTATGCCCCGCTAGCAAACCGATTGGGTATCGGTGCCATAAAATGGGAAATGGAAGATCTGGCTTTTAGGTATTTATATCCCGAAGAATACAAAGAAATTGCCAAAGGTTTGAAAGCAAAACGCTTAGACCGTGATAATTTTGTGAATGGAATAGTCGCTCAACTTAATGAAGCAATTAAAGCTACTGGTGCTCACCATTTTGCTGTGTACGGACGGTCTAAGCATATACACAGTATCTCTAAAAAAATGAAACGTAAAAATGTGTCGCTGGATGAAATTTACGACGCAACTGCAGTTCGTGTTTTACTTGATACCGAAGAGCAGTGTTACGAAGTATTAGGAATGGTTCATAGTTCTTGGGAACAAATTCCCGCAGAATATGATGATTATATTTTTAATCCTAAACCCAATGGCTATCAATCCCTACATACCGCAGTTGTGGGACCTGAGGGACGCGTTTTCGAGGTTCAAATTCGCACCTTCCACATGCATGATTTAGCCGAAATGGGTGTGGCTGCCCACTGGAAATACAAAGAGGGTGGTGTCCAGCAAAAAGAAAGTCATGAACGTAAAATTGAGTGGTTGCGTGATGTATTAGCGTGGCATCAAGAGATGGCGGCAAATAAGGGAGTTGCTGAAAATATTGCTACCGAGTTTCTTGAAGATCGCATTTATGTCTTTACACCAGATGGTGATGTGTTGGATCTTCCACAAGGTGTGACCCCTCTGGATTTTGCCTACCATCTACACAGTGACTTAGGACATCGTTGTAGGGGGGCCAAAATTAATGGACATATAGTTCCTTTAACTTATCAACTGACTACGGGTGATAAAGTTGAAGTATTAACCGGTAAAGAAATAAAACCTTCACGTGATTGGATAAACCCGCACCTTAATTATCTCAAGACGTCGAGAGCCAAGGCTAAAGTCTTGCATTGGTTTAAAATGCAAGATTATGACAATAACGTTTCTGAAGGCCGTGAACTCCTCGATAAAGAATTAAAATCCCTAGGTATAAAATCAGATAAATTAATCGAAGTTTCGCAAGCGCTTAATTTTAGAAAAATAGATGATCTATACGCATCCTTAGGTCGAGGCGATATTAAAATAGGGCAGATCGTTAGCAAATTAACGCCTGCTGATAGTTTAGAAAAAAATGTCCAGCGCCTGGTTAGAAATCAGGTACGCCCCGAGGTTAAAGGAAGTGATATACGCATAGAAGGTGTAGGGAACTTATTGACTTTTATGGCTCGCTGTTGCCAACCAGTACCTGGAGATCTGGTAGTAGGTTACATCACTATAGGGCGTGGTGTATCAGTACACCGTCAGGATTGTTCTAACATTATTCATGCAAGTGAAAGACAAAAACAACGGTTTTTACAGGTTACTTGGGGAAGCACCACCCGTGAAAACTATGTGGTGGATGTCGTGATTAAGGCCTTTGACCGTTCAGAATTACTTAAAGATGTCACATCGCTTTTATCAGCAGAAAAAGCGCATGTTTATTCATTACAAACCCATTCTAATAAGCATGAAAACACGGCTTACATTAATTTAACTATTGAGATTGATGGCCTAAATAGCTTATCGAGATTATTAGCAAAATTAGAACAAATACCTAATGTGCTCGAAGCTAGAAGGCAACTGTAATCACATAGTCTGATTAGATTATAAATCCTGCAACAACAATGCGATCTTCGCTCAATAGAATATTATAAGTCCGAGCAGCAGCCCCGATTGACATGCATTCAATTCCAATGCGTTGTTTGGCGAGAGCACTTATGATATTAATTGCAGGGAAACTACCCAAAGTATTGTGGCCAATCACTATTAGCTCTGGTTTAACACGTAGTAATAATTCGAGGTAAGCCTCATCCATCTCTTTAATGTTTTTTATTGTCAAATCACTAATGATTTCTTGCTTAGAAACTATTAAACTGCGTTCATATATAATGGAATTAATCTGGATCTTATCATCAGTGTAGGATTGCACTGCGTTTTGCTCTGCGGCTTCTAAATTGATATGCATGGTTTTAGAAATTTCATTAGGTTATAGTGCCCAATAGTATATCACAGAGGTCAATAGAATGAGCCAATTTCCACGTATAAGTCGTTTACCCCCCTATGTATTTAATACGATGACACAATTAAAAACAGAGGCGCGAGCCCGTGGAGAGGATATCATTGATTTTGGCATGGGTAATCCTGATCAACCGACACCACCCCATATTGTAGACAAGCTCATAGAAGCCGTACAAAGACCAGATACGCATAGGTATTCTATGTCCAAAGGGATACCTCGCTTGAGACGTGCTATGGCGTCCTGGTATCAGCGAAATTATGAAGTCACGTTAAATCCCGATACTGAAATATTAGCGACAATTGGCTCAAAGGAGGGATTGGCCCATTTGGCTTTAGCTATCAGTGGACCTGGTGATACGGTTCTTGTACCGGACCCTGCTTATCCCATTCATACTTACGGTTTCATCATTGCGGGTGCCAATGTTAAACAAATACCTTTACTTAACGAGGTGCAGTTTTTAGAAGCGGTCGAAGATGCGATTTTACGAAGTTGGCCAAAACCCAAAGCTCTGGTAATCAATTTTCCAGCCAATCCTAGTACGGATTGCGTAGAATATTCTTTTTTTGAAAAGGTAGTAGATCTAGCCAAACGTAATAACATTTGGATAATTCATGATTTAGCTTATGCAGATATAGTTTTTGATGGCTATAAAGCACCGTCAATCCTTCAAGTTCCTGGAGCTATTGATATTGCAATCGAAACCTATTCACTGTCCAAATCCTATAATATGCCAGGTTGGCGTGTAGGTTTTGCCTGTGGTAATCCAGAGCTTGTGGCGGCTTTGACCCGTATTAAATCTTACCTCGATTATGGGACTTTTACTCCAATCCAGGTTGCAGCCATTGCTGCTTTAGAAGGATCGGATGATTGCGTACATACTATTAGAGATCGTTACGAAAAAAGGCGGAATGTGCTATGCGATGGCCTCAATGAAATTGGTTGGACTGTGACCAGACCAAAGGCAACCATGTTTGTATGGGCTCCTATTCCACCGCACTATCTATCTATGGGATCTCTAGAGTTTAGTAAATACCTTTTGAAAGAAGCGCATGTGGCGGTATCCCCAGGCATAGGATTTGGTCAGCAAGGGGATGGGTTTGTTCGATTTGGTTTAATTGAAAATAAAGATCGTACTCGACAAGCTTTACGGAATCTAAAGCTCTTATTTAAGCGTGATGGGTTATAGATGGCGAAGAAACTGAATGTGGTGATAAATGGTTTTGCTGAACAAAAACCTGAAGACAGTAATGATTTAATCACGCAAGGAATGGGTTTACTTAATTTTTTAGTAAGTCTTGGTTACGATTCACAGCAGTTACCTGTTGCCAGCCTATTGAGTAAAAGTGCTCATTTAGAAGGGCATTGGTTAGTCATTAGTCCTGTTCATTGGCAAGCAACACATAATGACGCAATGATTATGGCAGTAGGTGAGGAGCTAGGATTAACCGATATGCAAGCTCAGGCCTTGCATCAGCGATACGCCACCTATTTAGCTGAAGAGGGGTTAACGCTCTATTATTTTCAGAAAGATCTTTGGCTACTACGTTGTGATAATCTTCCTACACTCAGTGCAAAACCGGTCTATCAGTTGTTGAATAAATCATTAATGCCAGAATTATCTTCATTGGATAGCACTTTGTTCTGGCAAAAATTTATTACTGAGAGTCAGATGTTTTTTGCTTCTTTTGACAATGAAACAGCAGTCAATGGTGTTTGGGTATGGGGAGGTTCTGCTACAACTAGCTTACAAACCACTTCTGCTATTTGCGTTGATGAATCTCTTTTTGCCTTAGCTCAGAATTGCACAACAAGAGTTACAAAATATAGTCCTGAACTTTCATTAAATGATTTTGATCTATTCTTCTTAAATAGTCTTAATAGTTTGAGTGTTCAGCACCAAGAAGAATTAAATAAAATACCTGCCAATTGGTATTGGAACAATATTGCCTACACCCGCTGTAATCCCCATTGGATTGCTAGACTTTGGAGAAAAATGATTCATGCTGATTAAACAACGCGAGTTACCTAGTCACCAAGTTAATTTACCTGATATGCCTGACGTCCTAAAACGAATTTATGCAACTCGTGGTATTACCGATGCATCCCAGTTAGATAAACAGCTGCAAACCTTACTGCCTTTTCATACATTAAAAGGAATCAATGAAGCTTGCACACGCCTAGAAAAAGCTTTGCGCAGCCAACAGCGTATTTTGATTATAGGGGACTTTGATGCCGATGGAGCCACATCAACGGCAGTGGGCATAACTGCTCTTCGTACCTTAGGGGCGAAACATGTTGAATATTTAGTGCCAAATCGTTTTGAATTCGGCTACGGTTTAACACCAGCAATTGTGGAGGTTGCCCATCGATGGAAACCTGATTTGATCATTACTGTGGATAATGGCATTGCTAGTTTTGATGGCGTTGAAACAGCTAATAAATTGGGGATAGACGTATTAATCACTGATCACCATTTACCTGCTGATACCTTACCCAATGCTTGTGCCATAGTGAATCCAAACCAACATGGCTGCGAATTTGCAAGCAAATCGATTGCAGGAGTTGGGGTTATTTTCTATGTGATGTTGGCTTTGCGCCGGCAGTTAACGAATAGTAATTGGTTTACGGAAATGAATATTCCCGAGCCAAATATGGCCACCTTTCTTGATTTAGTTGCGCTTGGAACAGTGGCTGATGTTGTAGGCTTGGATCAGAACAATCGGATCATGGTTAATCAAGGAATGGCACGTATTCGACAAGGGCTATGTAGACCCGGCATACGCGCTTTGATTGAAATATCGGGCCGTGAATTTTCTCGGTTAAGAGAGTCTGATTTAGGATTTGCTATTGCTCCAAGGCTCAATGCGGCAGGTCGACTCGATGACATGGCATTGGGAATTGAGTGTTTGATTACCCCAGATCTTGAGCAAGCAAAAAATTATTGCATGCAGTTGGATGAATTAAATCAAGAACGAAAGCAAATAGAAACTGAAATGAAAGAGCAGGCCACACTTGCTTTAGATAAGTTGGCACTTAATACTGATAAAGCCAATCAATTACCCATAGTGTTATGTTTATTTGATAAAACTTGGCATCAGGGAGTTATAGGTATTTTGGCTGGGCGTATGAAAGAGCGTTACCACCGACCTGTCATTGCTTTTGCGGCTGTGAGTGATGAAGAAATTAAAGGCTCAGCGCGTTCTGTTCCTGATTTAAATATTCGCGATGTTTTGGCTGCTATTGATACAGATCACCCAGGTTTAATCACTAAATTTGGTGGCCATGCCATGGCTGCAGGTTTAAGTATGCCGCCGAAGTCTTTTGAGGTATTTCGCGAAGCATTGGTTGCAGAGGTTAGTAAGCATTTGGCTTTATCCCAATGTGAGGGTGAGTTATTGACTGATGGCCCTTTGCAGCCTGAAGAATTTAATTTGGAAACCGCACAGCTACTTCAGCAAGCAGGGCCTTGGGGACAGCAATTCGCTGAGCCTGTTTTTGATAATGTTTTTGAAATCTTAGATCAAAGGATAGTTGGGAAGAATCATTTAAAAATGACCCTAGTTTCAAATAAAGGTGGTGAGCAAGTTGACGCCATAACCTTTAATGTTGATTTGAAATCATGGCCAAACCACCGAGTTCGGTACATCCATGCTGCCTATAAATTGGATATCAATTTTTTCTTAGGTAGAACCAAATTGCAATTGTTGATACAAGCTATGAATATTATTAATCAGGATTGAAAACCCTGGTGCTACATAGCTAACAGCTTTGAACGGCGCATCTTAGTCCTGATGAAAGCAAAGGGGTTTAGCCTAGGGTCGTTTTAAAAACGCTGTTCGCATCCATGCCGCTCGTTTGCGCACACCCATGTGCGCAAACGCGTTTTACCACCCCGTCCTGGAGGACTTTGGTTCCAACAAAGATCTAGCGCGCAGATAAGCTCATTACAAACCAAAGACAAAGTTCCCAATTTACGCTATAATACCGCTTTTTACCCATGAATAATGCCGTGCCCGATCCACTCAATCTACCCTTATCTATAGCACCGATGATCGATTGGACCTACACCCATTTCCGTGTCCTAATGCGCTATCTAGCTCCTAATGCACTTCTCTACACAGAGATGCAAACTACAGGCGCTATCCAAAATAACCCCAAAAGAGCGTTAGAATTCCACGCACAAGAACACCCACTAGCTCTCCAACTAGGTGGTTCAGATATTCAAGCCTTAGTACAAGCAGCCAAAACTGCTGAACAAGCTGGTTATGATGAGGTCAACCTTAACCTAGGCTGCCCCAGCGATAAAGTTCAAGCAGGAAGATTTGGTGCCTGCCTTATGTACGAAGCAGAGCACGTCACTAACTGCTTACGTGCCATCAAAGATGCGGTTAACATTCCGGTGACAGCAAAAACACGTATTGGCGTCGATCAACAAGATAGTTACGCGTTTTTTAGTGATTTTGTTCATACTATAATTCACTCAGGTTGCGACAAATTAATAGTGCACGCTCGTAAAGCCTGGCTGAACGGATTAAATCCTAAACAAAATCGGACTATACCTCCAGTAAATTATGACTACGTCTATCAAATCAAAAGAGAGTTACCTAATCTACCTGTAGTTATCAATGGAAATATATCGACTCTTAATGCTATTAAAGAACATCTACAACAACTAGACGGTGTAATGCTCGGCCGTTTGGCCTGTGATAATCCTTACAAAATTTCGGAGATTCACCAATCGCTTTATCCTGAAACTATTGCTCTGAGCCGCAGCGAAATATTGTCTAAATACTCCGAATATTTAATAGCACAACACAGTCAAGGTATCTCCCTAAGTCTATTAATTAAACCTATATTCGGTTTAGCATTTGGCCTACCTGGTGCCAGTCAATGGAAGCAGCAATTGATGGAGCTTTTAAAGACAAAAGATATAAGCCTTTTGCAGACAATTAACGATTATTTAGTGAACATAGAAAGCCAAGAATTGTTGTTGGTTTCTGCATAAACAAGGGTATCAATTACCATAGTGCTAAAAAAAAACACTTCAAAGCACGAATTACTGGAAAAATCAGGTATTCGTGGCAATTTACTTTGAATTCTAGTACATTAATGAGTTTGTTATTTAGAACATCCAGAGGAATACCCAGGTCATGCTGAATACGTTGATCAAGAAAATGTTTGGAAGCCGAAATGAGCGTACTTTACGGCGTATGGAAAAGTCAGTAATAGCTGTCAATGCATTAGAATCGCAAATGAAAGCTTTAACTGATGCACAACTTGCTAATAAAACCCAAGAACTTAAAGCACGCTTCGACGCAGGTGAAGGCCTTGACGAATTGCTTGCTGAAGCCTTTGCGACCGTCAGAGAAGTATCTGTTCGTACCTTAGGATTACGCCATTTCGATGTGCAATTAATAGGTGGTATGGTACTGCATGAAGGTAATATCGCGGAAATGCGTACGGGTGAGGGTAAAACTTTAGTAGCAACCTTGCCAGCATACCTCAATGCGATAAGTGGTCGCGGTGTGCATGTGGTTACCGTCAACGATTACCTGGCAAAACGAGACAGCCAATGGATGACGCCAATATTCGAGTTCCTTGGCCTTAGTGTCGGAGTCATTTTTCCTGACATGTCACATGCTGACAAACAAGCAGCTTATCGCTCTGATATCTTATACGGTACCAATAATGAATTTGGTTTTGATTATTTACGCGATAATATGGCCTTTAGTCTAGAAGACAAAGTGCAAAGGGAATTGAATTTTGCCATCGTCGACGAAGTTGACTCCATATTAATTGACGAAGCGCGAACACCACTTATTATTTCCGGTGCAGCAGAAGACAGCTCAGAGCTTTATATTAAGATCAATAAACTGATTCCTCAGTTAAAAAAACAAGAGGAAGAAGGGGATGGTGGGCACTTCACTATTGATGAGAAACAAAAGCAAGCGCACCTAACTGATCCAGGTCACCAGTACATTGAAGAATTACTGATTCAAGCTAAATTATTAGACCCAGGTGAAAGTTTATACCACTCTAGTAATATCATGCTGATGCATCACGTTAATGCTGCGCTAAAAGCGCATGCTATGTTCCATCGAGATATTGATTACATTGTTAAAGACAATCAGGTAGTGATAGTCGACGAGCACACAGGTAGAACCATGCCTGGGCGCCGTTGGTCTGAAGGTTTGCACCAAGCTGTTGAAGCGAAAGAGGGTGCGGCTATTCAAAATGAAAACCAAACATTAGCCTCTATTACTTTCCAGAATTTCTTCCGTATGTATAACAAGCTATCTGGTATGACCGGAACAGCGGATACTGAAGCCTATGAATTCCAGCAAATTTATAATTTGGAAGTAGTGGTAATTCCTACAAACAAATCAATGACCCGTAGAGATGAAGCAGATCTTGTGTACCTAACACAAACTGACAAATACCAAGCGATTATTGAAGACGTTCGCGAATGTGTTGGACGCAAACAACCGGTATTAGTCGGAACTGCCTCTATTGAAGCCTCTGAATATCTTAGTCAGTTATTGAAAAAAGAAAACATTAAGCACCAAGTACTCAATGCTAAATTTCATGAAAAAGAAGCGCAAATTATTGCAGAAGCCGGTCGTCCTAGCGCGGTTACCATTGCTACCAACATGGCTGGCCGTGGTACTGACATCGTACTTGGCGGAAGTTTGGCTGCTGATTTAGCACACTTAGCTGAAACCGCAACTGCTGAAGAAAAAGAAGCGGTTAAGCAAGAATGGCAAAAACGCCATGACGATGTTTTAGCAGCAGGCGGTTTACGTATCGTTGGATCTGAGCGTCATGAGTCACGTCGTATTGATAACCAATTACGTGGTCGAGCAGGTCGACAAGGTGATGCGGGCAGTAGCCGATTCTATTTGTCCTTAGAAGACAATTTAATGCGAATCTTTGCTTCAGACCGTGTCGCGTCTATGATGCGTCGTTTAGGCATGAAACCTGGCGAGCCTATTGAACATAATTTGGTGACCAAAGCGATTGAAAATGCGCAACGAAAATTAGAAGGACATCATTTCGATGTGAGAAAGCAATTATTGGATTACGATAATGTGGCCAATGATCAACGCCAAGTAATCTATACGCAACGCGCAAGCATTATGGCAATGACTGATACTAGTGAAGTGGTAGAAATGATGCGCAATGAAGTGATCACTAACTTAGTCGATACCTACATACCCCCACAAAGTTTAGAAGATCAATGGGATGCAGAAGGTTTAAGTAATGTATTAAATGATGAGTTTAAAATTACTGCACCGGTGGCTCAATGGATTGACAGTGATCATAGCATTCAACCCGAAGCAATCAGTGCGCGTATACTCGAACTAGTTACCAATCATTACGACGATAAATTAAAGAGCACTGGTCGTCCAGTGATGTCACAGTTCGAAAAGTCAGTAATCTTACAAACCCTAGATAACCATTGGCGTGAACATTTAGCTGCCATGGATCAGTTACGTCAAGGGATTCACCTACGTGGCTATGCGCAGAAAGATCCGAAGCAAGAATACAAGAAAGAAGCGTTCACCTTATTCACGATGATGTTAGATCAACTTAAATACGATGTCATCAAACTATTGTCTTCAGTAGAAATTCAAACTGAAGAAGATGCGAATGCCGTTGAGGAACAACGCAGAGCAGAACAAGTTAGAAAGCTGAATTTAACCCACGAAAATCCTATGGGTGAGGATTCGGCGACTGAGGACCAAACCTTCAGAAGAGTGGAAAAGAAGGTAGGCCGAAATGATGCCTGTCCTTGTGGCTCTGGTAAGAAATTTAAGTCCTGTCATGGAAGTCTTGCATGAAGGTAGCTGTTGCAGTCATTGTAGATGAAAAACAGCGTATATTAATAACCCAACGCCCACTCCATGCTTCACATGGTGGGCTTTGGGAATTCCCCGGTGGTAAGTTAGAGTCTGATGAAACTGCAGAGCAGGCTTTATGTAGAGAAGTCCAAGAAGAGGTTGGTTTAACACTACTGAATTGGAATTTGCTAACCAAAATTACCCACCACTATCCCAATAAATCAGTAGAATTAATAGTATTTTACATCAACCAGTTTGAAGGAATAGCATTCTGTCGTGAAGGTCAACTCAACATGAAATGGGTTGAGGCTAATCAATTAAATCCCACGGATTTCCCAGAAGCTAATCAGGCTATATTAGATCTATTATAGCTTCAGGGCTCCCCCCTACGTTCCGCGGCCGAAGGTCCGCGGAATCCAGCTCCGATCTCCTTCAAAGATCGCCTGGATACCGTGCATAAAGCACGGTACGTAGTGGGAGTAGCACGGTACGTAGGACTCAAGAAAAATCGAGCATCAAAGGGCAATGATCAGAGACTTCATCACTCATAACTTCAAACTTATTAACCTGTATATTGGGTGACGTAAGTATATAATCGGCATATTTTTCATTCTTGGTATAATAATGAGTCCGAGTACTCTGAATTGAATGAGTTTTGACAAGATTATTCATATCGTGGTCAAGAAGAAGCATACTTTTAGTATCCGGGCGCAGATTAAAATCACCACAGAGTATTTTTGGGGTAGTGAGAGTATCCATAAATTGTCGAATTCTTGTAGATTGCGCTAATCGCTCTGGTGAGTCGCCTTTCCCTTGTCCTGTCCATAAACCATGGACATTAAGAATTGAATAAATTTTATTATCAAACTGGCATTCGATCCATTGTAAATTTCGGCTGTGATTGTGACCAACACCTGGATAGTGTTGCTTTTGGTGGATATTAATATCGCCTTCACCGATGATGTCGATGGAATTTTTTATGAGCATGGCTATGCCATAGACGTTTTCAACAGCGGGTTTGAAAATGGCATAGTGATGGGGTAGCAGTTTTTGAAGATCTGAAAAAATGTGTAAACTCAGATCACGATTCTCATACACAATAGTTCGGTGGGCATTGTGATACACTTCTTGCAGGCAAAAAATATCAACGTCTTTATTGTTATTTATGAATTTAAACAATTGATTTCTAAGATGCCCGCCCCATAGATTTAAAGTAATTAATTTCATTGAGTTTTACTCTCAAAATTAAATTTGACAAAAAGCAATTTGCATATCAACAGACTGATCACGGATTTCATGGGTGCTGGCAAGTTCATAAAGTCTAATCGTTAAACTATGATGTCCCAATTGAAGCTTTGGGGTTATATTTAAGGTTTTGTCCATTTTCAGAAGTATTAAATGATTAACTGATTGTGGCGAAATACCATGCTGATAAAAGCCATTAAAAGCCGTGATAGGAATATATTGTGTTGCTTCGCGCAGCAGGGTTAAATAAATGCTTACTGTGTCTTCTAAATCACTCAAACAACCTAGCCAATGCTTAATGGTTTCTTGTCGCAATAAAGGATCTGAATTAAACCACATCACTAAAGGTGGCGAATTAAACTCGCATTCTTTAGTGTTAGGATGATGTATTTGTCGCAAGGTTTTAAAAAACTCATCATTTTGAATGGAGTTACTAAAACCGCCAGTGAAATGATTTAGGATATGTACTTGAGTGGCAAGTTGATCAGCTAACTCTGGGTTGTTTAAAATATTAGGTTTTTTTAAAACATGTTCTATACGAATTAACTCTTTGAGGAACCTACTTTTCAATTCAGGTTTTTCGATAACGTCAGCAATTTCTATAATATTTTTTAAGGCAAACCTATGGATCACTTCGTGGGATTCATTACAAGCTTGATTAATGGTTTTAAACAAAAATTCGAGTCGCAATGCGATACGTGATAAAAAATGCGTAGCAAGTTGAAATGTAATGGTATTGTTATACATCAGTTTGGCAATCCCTAGCTAATTCCTATCCTGAACCGTGGTTCTGCTTATTTAATTAGCTTCATTAATCCTTTGAAACTTCAAATAAGATATTTTTCATAAGAGTATCATAAAAGTCATTGAAAACAATAGGTTTAGGGAGATTATCCAGGGTAAATGCTGCTCAAGGCTATTAATATTCAGAGATTCCTACGTTCCACGGCCGAAGGTCCGCGGAATCCAGCTCCGATCTCGATCAAGACCGTATTGGTACCGTGCATAAGCACGGTAAGTAGGGGGAAGCTAGATAAAAGTCCTAGGCATCTTTTTTTGCTTCCAATAAATAGTTTTGATGCAATTGTATGACCTCGGATCTAAGATTGTCTATATTAGTATCATTAATCAACCGATCATCGGCATTATTAAGGCGTTCTCTTAATTCAGGTTGCGCGTGAAGGATTAATTGGGCTAATTCACGGGTACACTTATCGCGTGCCATTACTCTCGAAATCTGTGTTTCCTCCGAGGCAGTGACTACCAAAACCCTATTAATATAGGGGTAGTTTTGTTTTGAAATTAATAAGGGAATTTCAACAAGCGAGTAACTGCTTTGTGAGTTAGCAACTAGAGTTTTTAATTGAGCCCGTATCAAAGGATGCAACAGATTTTCTAACCAAAAACGTTCCTTTTCATCGCAAAATATAATGTCCCTTAACTGAGGTCTATCAAGATTGCCATCAGCAATTATATGATCGCCAAAGTGTGCAACAATCTCAAGAAAGGCAGGCTGTCCTCTCGCAGTGAGTTCTCGTGAAATAGCGTCAGCACTGAAAACATCAATTCCCAGCTCTGAGAAAAGACGGGAAACGGTCGATTTTCCGCTGGCGATGTTACCTGTTAATCCAACACAATATACCATGTTTACAGTCCTTCATTGTAATTAAAACAGGTGACCAAATTCGTATAACAAGTCTCGGGAACTGGACTTTTATTTTTGCAATAACTTTTTGATGCTAGCGCTGCATCAATCCGATTAGAGTAATAATTACTTTTCCAGGCTGAGGCCATTTCATCTAAGGTTGTACATCGCCATAAGGGTCTAGTGCTCATACCTTGAATATAGTGGTCGCAGTTTGAATTAGATGTTTTACAAGTTTGTGGTAAAGCACTCGTTTTTTTACAAGAATCATAAGCCAAATTAATTGCTGCTTTTTTATAAGCACTCTTCGCAGTCCATAGTTTATTCGTTTGATCATGCGTGCTGCACAACCAGTAGTCCTCTTTATTGATTGCAGGAGCTGCCTGAGAGAGAACTGGTAAAAAAATTAAAACAGACAACAGTAATCGTTTATAATATAAGGTCATTTTGTTTCTCCTTTAACAATAGATTCAATTTTTTTATGGATAAGGCTTTTGAAAAATACCACCCTTGTAAAAATCTAACACCATTTTCAGCTAAGTAGTTAACTTGTTCAGCTGTTTCAACTCCCTCAGCAATGACATGTAAATTTAGGTTTTTAGCCATGTGAATTATTGCGTCATTTAAAGATTCCGTTATCGCCTTAGTACCTATGGCTTGGACGAATAATTTATCAATTTTTAAATAATTAAATGGGAAATTTTGTAAGTAACTGATACTAGCATGTCCCGTGCCATAATCATCGACAGCTAGGGAATAGCCTGCTTCCCTCAGTTCATGCATGCGATTGTTGAAAATTGCTTCATTCTTATCCAAGAGATCGCGTTCAGTTACTTCTAAGATAACCTGTTTAGGTAGTATCTGATAGCGTTTGGTTAATTGCTTAAATTCATCAAAAAAAGAGCGATCTCTAAAATGCGATGCAGCTAGGTTAAAAGCGAGATGGAAATCGGGATAGATTTTGAATAAGGTTTGGAATTCACTAAAGGCAGTATTCATTATTTGCAGGGTTATAGGGACTATAAGACCAGTAGCCTCGGCTTCTTCAATAAAAAGATCCGGCATTATTATCTCATCAGAACTACCTTGCCACCGTAACAATACCTCTACCCCGGAATAATGCTTACGTTGCACGTCATAGACTGGTTGGTAAGCTGGGAAAAATTCATTATTTTTTAGCGCTATTTTCAAAGCCGTGTGTAAAGAATAGCGTTTGGCAATGACATTTCTTAACAATAGAAATAAAAGCCATGAACCTAAGAGGAACAAAAAGGTTAACAAGGCTTGGCTAAGCCACAGACGTACCAGTAAAGTGGAGTGGTTTTCAAAAACCACAACTTGAACTCCATCAATACTTTGCAATGCATCCTCAGCAAACATAGATTCAGTTTTGGTAGGAGAGAGTAATTCAAGGTCGGTACTGAATCTCCAGCCTGGTTTTTCGGGACGTTGTTCTATTCGAATGATATTCTGTTTAGTTATTTGATTATGTAAGGCAACTGAATCGGTAATATTAAGGGGGGAATGGAGTACATTTTCCAAAACCGAGGAGACAATTATCATACCTATATAATATTTACCCATTTTTTGTTGGACCAAATAAACGGGTTGATCGAACAAACGCAATTTAAAAGGGCCAGTTAGGCTCCGAGGATAAGTTACATTGGAGATCAACGCATCCTTAGTAGGTATGGTTGAACAAATAAGCTTGTGATTGTTATTACTGATAATTAGCCCGGTTATTCGCGTGTTATTTAAAGTGATTCGTTGCAGATAAGGAAGCAAGCCACCTTCACATTTCGGAATTTTGTCACCATAAATCGGTAGGGTATAGACATCCTGAAAAAGGTCTTCAATGAAACCATCTACATTGTTGCTCACTTTTAAAGCAACCGCGTTCAAGGACTTATAAGCACGTTTATCGCTGTAATGCCAATTTAAATACAAAGCGATGGACAATAAAACTACTGTCAGCACAATCCAAAAGTATTTGAATTGTTTAGACAGTAGTTCTGTAATTGATCCCGCCAGTTTTAACATAGGTTTTTGCTTTTAAATAGGTTTTATTAATAGAGTTTAGTGTTATTTCGGCTAATTTCCCAATAATTTCGTGATCTGTATTTAACGGAGGTAGCCAATATAGGGTATTTCCTATAGGTCTTAATAAGGCGCCGTATTCTAAAGCTTGTTGATAAATATGATTGCCGATGCGAAAATCCCCTGTATCTACCAGGTCCCCGGCAACTACAGCCCCTAAACTACGTACATTGATTAGTTTTCCACTCAATTGAGCTATTTGAGAAAAATCTTCGAACATCCGAGCTGCTAATTGTTTTGTTCGGTCCAATATATTTTCATTGTTGATAGTTTTAATCGTAGCTAGAGCAGCACTCACTGCTAATGGGTTACCGCAGTAAGTATTTGAATGCAAAAATGATTTTCCTTCACTGATATCTGAATAAAAAAGGTCATAAATAGCACTATCTATTAATACACAACTCAGGGGTAAAGCACCACTGGTTAAGCCTTTTGATAAGCAGATGAGATCGGCCTGAACCTCAGCGTGGTCAGAGGCAAGCCACTCTCCAGTCCTGCCAATTCCTGTCATGATTTCGTCAGCAATAAGGTAAATGCCTTCAGCTTTAGCCCAGGTGGCAATTCTTTTTAAAAAATCAGCACTATAACAAAGCATTCCACCAGCCCCTTGAATAAGTGGCTCGAGAATAATCGCGCATACCGATTCTTTAATAGCTTCCAATTGTGCCAGAGTCTTTGGCCAGTAGGCGCTGCAATCTTTCCATAAAGGATCTGTGGTATTACTAATGTAGGGTATTTCGGTTAGAAAATGGCATGGGACTCCAAAACCTGCATAAGGTGCTTTGTAGAGGCCAAGATCACTTACACTCATTGTGGCAATGCTTTCACCATGGTAAGCGTTTTTGAGTGCTACGAATTGATTTTTATGTTTCAAACCTTTAATTTGGTGGGCATGAATTGCCAACTTCATGGCAATCTCTACTGCAGTTGCCCCATCACTGGCGAAAAAGACGTGTTGTTTACCACTTATTGTAGTTAAATGCTCAGCCAGTTCAACAATAACCTCATTAGTAGTATTTGCACCAATAACATGCTCAAATCGTTGGAGTTGATCGGAAATAGCTGCAAGGACTGCAGGGTGTCCATGGCCTAGTGATTTGCACCACCAGCTTGATATTGCATCGATAACCGGCCCTTTATTAGTATACAGATAACTACCCTGTGCACGTTCAATGACGAGTGGTTTACAGTGTTCAAAGTCTTTCATTTGGGTGCAAGGATGCCAAATGTGTTGTAAGTCTTTCTGAATTATTTGCTCTACGTTAACCATGAATTAAATATCGGTTGACAACTAGGGGGGCTACATTATCATGTTACCTAATAAAAATAAATGCGCTCAAAAGGAGTTTTCAGTGACAAATCCGAAAAAGCAATGGACGGTAGAAGAAGTGACGGCATTGTATACACAACCGTTTAACGATCTGCTTCACCAAGCACAAACCTTACATCGAAAGTACCATGATGCTAATGCTCTACAATTCGCCACTTTATTGAGTATAAAAACAGGGGCTTGTCCTGAAGATTGTGGTTACTGTTCGCAAAGTGGGCATCACAAAACCCATGTGGAAAAAGAAAAATTACTCTCGGTATCTGAAGTACTTAAGAGCGCGCAAGAAGCTAAAGAGGGTGGGGCAAAACGTTTTTGTATGGGAGCTGCTTGGCGATGTCCTCCTGATAAAGTTATGCCGCAACTTCAAGAGATGATAGCCGGTGTAAAGGCAATGGGTCTTGAAACTTGCATGACTCTTGGCATGCTGAACGATGCGCAAGCCAAAGATTTAAAAGAAGCCGGACTTGATTATTACAATCATAATATCGATACCTCACCGTCTTATTATGAAAAGGTTGTTACCACCAGAAAATTTAGTGAGCGCTTAGACACATTAAATAGGGTTAGGGAAGCAGGTATCAATGTATGTTGCGGTGGAATTCTTGGCTTGGGTGAAAGTCGTGACGATCGCATTGAATTTTTATTAACCCTAGCAAATATGGAAACTCCTCCTGAAAGTATACCAATTAATAGACTTATTCCTGTTGAAGGTACCCCCCTGGCAAAAGCTAGACAGGTTGAAGGTATTGAACTTGTTCGTACTATTGCCACAGCACGTATTTTGATGCCTTTGAGTGCCATCCGATTGACAGCAGGGCGAACAGAAATGAGTGATGAACTGCAGGCTTTATGTTATCACGCAGGTGCCAGTTCGGTTTTTATTGGGGATAAATTATTAACCGAAGAAAATCCACAACGCGTTAAAGATAAAGCACTATTTAATAAACTGGGTTTAACCGAGATGGTGTAAATGACGCTCAACGAATCGCTTAGTGTTTACACCGAACAATTACGGCACCAGGGATTGTTGAGAACTCGTCGGCTCGTAAAAGAACATGACAAAAACTTGGTCTATTTCGATAGCAATGATTACTTGCTATTGCGCCAGGATAAGGTTCTAAGTGCAGCCTATCAAAAAGGGTTCGCCTTGTTTCCTATCGGCAGTGGTGGATCAATGTTGCTCAGTGGTTACCATGCGAATCATCAAAAAGTTGAGCGGGCTTTCGCTGAGTTTTTAGGTGTAGATGACTGTATATTATTTTCATCAGGTTATGCTGCGAATCTGTCGTTAGCCACCTTGTTAGGAAAGCTTAATGCTGTTTGTGTTATTGATAAGGGAGTACATGCTTCTGTGTATGATGGATTAAAGTTGGCAGAAATTCCTTATCAACGATTTTTACATAATGATATGGAAGATTTAGCGCAACAACTATCCAAGCTTTCAACTAATTCTGCGGTATTGACTGAAGGACTCTTCAGTATGAGTGGTCAGTGTGCACCTTTGGACACAATTTCAAAGCTCTGTAATAAAACTAACGCTGTTTTATTAGTAGATGAGGCACATTCCTTTGGTGTTTTAGGTTTAAATGGCAGGGGAGCCACTGCCTCGCATCAATTGAGTCAAGCTGAGGTGCCTTTACGTATGATTGCTTTGGGCAAAGCCTTTGGTGCTCAAGGCGCTTTAGTTGCAGGTTGTGGTCGATGGATAGAAGCCTTATTACAAGCAGGGCGCTCTTTGATCTATTCCACTGCTGTAAGTCCTGCAATGAGTTATGGATTTATGAGTAGCTTAGAGGCAGTGGCTATGGCTGATGAAAAACGAGAATACTTGTCAGGTTTAATCAAACAATTTAGAGCTTGCATTAACAAATCACCAATGAAGTGGGCGAATTCACATTCCCCTATTCAGCAATTGCAGCTGGGTTCTGTTGCGCAAGCCTTACTAGTTGTTGAGCGATTAAGACAAAGAGGTTTCATTTGCTCTGCAATTAGACCACCCACTGTTGCTCCTAAATATGCGGGTTTACGCATTGTCTTAAACAGTGGGCATTGTGAAGAACAGATTAATAAATTATTTTGTCTTTTGGAAGAGCTTTATGACTATTCACCTGCGTAGTTATGGCCAAGGAACTCCTTTAGTTTTTTTTCATGGTTGGGGGTTTGATGGTCAGATTTGGTTGCCTTTACTGGCTGATCTAGAAAAAAACTACCAGCTTATTTTTGTTGACTTACCGGGCTTTGGCTTAACCCCGATGATGGATTGGTTAGACTTTAGCCGCGAATTATTGCAGCTATTACCACAACAATTTTCTTTGGTAGGTTGGTCAATGGGGGGCTTGTTTGCTATGCGGTTGGCGCTTGAAGCACCAGAACGAGTAAGGCATTTGCTATGTATCGCTAGTTCACCCTATTTTATTATGGATGATGTCTGGCCAGGTATACCACCGCAGGTGTTTCTCAATTTTTACCGTAATTTATCCCTGGATATTAAGCGGTCCATGCAAGAATTTATTTCTTTACAAATGGGTAGTGCTGAAGTTGATATCATTACGGGGAATCTACCTACCCAAGCTGGTCTGCGAGCAGGCTTAGCTATATTGCAAGAGTGGGATTTACGGGATGATTTACAGAGTTTGCAAATGCCTACCTTATTTCTTTTTGGGCGGCTTGATCCCATTACCCCTGTTAAAACAATGAAAGCAATGGAACTACGATACCCACTATTTGATTATCAGTTAATTAACCATTGCTCACACATGCCTTTTTTATCGCATAAAAAAGAATTTATTAGTGCATTAACCGGATTGATTGAATGAAACGTTTTTTTATAACGGGTACGGATACTGATTGTGGTAAAACCTTCGCAACAACCAAGCTTTTGGAGTATTTTCCAAATGCAAAAGCTATCAAACCTGTGGCTAGTGGCTGTCTTGAGATCAATAAGCAATTAGTCAGTGAAGATGCTTTGCGTATACAAGCTTTAAGTACAATGAGTATGGATGAAATTAATCCTTGGCGATTTAAATCAGCAATAGCGCCGCACTTAGCGGCACAGGAGCAGAATCTCACTTTGAGTGCTAAAGAAATTGCCCAATACTGTTTAAATATTAAACTTGAAAGAGAGCAATTACTTTTTATTGAAGGGGCTGGAGGTCTTATGGTTCCGCTTAATGCGCATGAGACATGGGTGGATTTTCTAAAGTGCAGTAGAATCCCTGTGCTTTTGATAGTAGGGATGAAGCTTGGATGTATTAATCACGCCTTATTAACTGCTAGTGTTTTAGCGCAAAATAACATCCCTTGTGTTGGCTGGATAGCCAATTGTCTACAGCCGGACATGGCTGCTTTATCAGAAAACATCGACACTTTGCGTGATCGATTGGAGTGTCCTTTATTGACCACGATTGCCTATGGTGGGGTGATTGGAGGGGATTTGGTTTTGTAAAGATCTACAATAAGGAAACCCGGATTACGCTAGCGCTGCATCCAGGCTACATTTAATATACAGGGCAAATCAAACTGTGTAGGCTGGATGCAGCGTTAGCGTAATCTGGGTTTTCCTTCTCGTTTAATTGAAAGGACAAGACCAATATGGTAAAATTTAGACCATTTTGACCAAGGCTATCAATTAAAAGGTGTACTCATGAATGAAGAAACATACAACGGCCAACTGAAACTGTTACTCAATACGCTAAAATCTTTCTTAGAAGGTAAAGAAGATCCTATTTTAAAAGCAATAATTTCGGCATTGACTCAATTAGTAAAGGCTTCTGACAAAATTCTCGGCCGTGACGTAAACTCATCTTTTTTTGGTAGAGCTGAGGCTGTGCATCACGATATTAATGCTGGGCTCTGTTTGTTTTTTCTAAATTATGCAAAATACGAGAAACTTTGCGTCCAATTTATAGGCATTGTACAAAGCAATCAGGCGAAATACGCACCTTTGATTGCGGCCCTCAATGCAAATACCACTACTAAAACCCTATTAGACCATTTATTGCTACCATCTGTCCGTATTGAAGGGTATGCTACGCTTATAAGTGCAATAGACACTTGTACTATTGGTTTGCGGGTGACTTATCAGTTTATGTTTGACTCCCTTAGAAAAATGAGATCCCCAAGATTTACACTATGTCCAGTTTTTGAAGCAGCGCAACTAGAAAGTTTTCAAGAAGAAACTGATGCAGACATCGCTGATGCGACTACCGGGCAGGGAATGAATCAATAAATTAAGATAAACTCGACATGAGGCTCTGCACCAAGAAGGGGAGCGGTGCCTTTGGCGATACCAATCAAAGGCACAACTCCCTCAAGGTTACAATTACAACTAATCTTCTCTTCTGCAACTCATAGCACAACCAGCGCCTAAGCAGCTAGAAAACGCACCAATGAAGAACAAAAAGAAGATACAAAATGCAGCACAAGTTAAGCTTACTGCAGGAGCAGTTACTTGAACGGTGTTTTCACTCTTTTTGTCGGAAGATTTTTTCACGACAACAGTATTTACAGGAGCTGCTTTATTAGTTTGCAGTACGAAAACAGCATTCGAAACGCCACTTGAATAAGTGCCAAGATACGATGCCATTTGTGCAGTCACAAAACCGCTGAGTAGAAGGGCAACAGTCCATGTTGTGAAACCGTAAATAAGTCCCATATTTCTTTGTGGGAAATGACGGTGACCAAGGTAACCTGCTGTATAGCCACTGATAAACATGGATACAATTACGCCAATAACGGTGCCTATCATTCCACCTATAGCCAATACCATTGTACCGTCAGCACTGGTATGAAAAGCGCTTAAGCCAATAGCCAGACCAAATAAATTTAATAGGAAACCTAAACCTATACCTACTAAAGCCCCTACTAAAATAGCCGACCAACATACGCCTTTATAAGAATGGCAATGTTGATTTGTTGTTTCGTTAATCATAATCATTCATCCTTGTTAGATTAAAATACGTGTGATACAAGCCAGATAAGTGCCAAAACTCCAATTGGTACGCCGAGCAACCATGCAATGACATATTTAAACATTTTAGAGCTCCTTGTTGTAAATTACTGAGTAAAATCCATTTATGGTATATACAACATTTTGCATAAGCCCTTATATATTATATGAATTTTCTATATAAATAAATTAAAAGATAGGTGAGTGCAGTAGTGGTTTACCTTAGTAGGCTTAGCTATACCTTAAAATGCCCCTTGTCTGAGGTATATTTTTAAGATTATATATTGTTCAAGTATCCCTACTCCGTTATAATCAAATGTTATTTGCGCAATACAAAGTGTTAACGGAGTTAGTTTAGATGCCAATTTATGAATACCAATGTACGAGTTGTCATCATCATTTCGATTTAATGCAGAAAATTAGCGATGCGCCTGCAGAAAAATGCCCTGAGTGCTCAAAAAACTCACTGGTTAAGCTGGTTTCAGCTGCTGGTTTCCAACTTAAGGGCACTGGTTGGTACGCCACGGACTTCAAAGATAAAGGGAAGCAGCCGACTACTTCGCCAACTAATAATGCTAAACCTGCAGCAGCACCAACTACAGTGACTACTGCCACGACTTCCTCTCCAGCTAGTAGTCCAACAAATAAGGGTGATTCAAAGTGAAAGCAAATATAGTTAGACGCTATTTGCTCGCCGGTTTAGTTGTATGGCTGCCCATACTCGTAACTATTGGAGTATTGCGTTTCATTATTGATTTGCTAGATCAAACACTCGCTTTATTACCCAATTCCTATCAACCTGAGCAACTATTAGGTCATCATATTCCAGGATTCGGTGTTTTATTGTCTCTCATATTGCTCCTTTTGACAGGACTTGTTGCAACCAATTTTTTTGGACAACGACTGGTTATCTGGGGAGAATCGCTACTTGCCAGGATACCTTTAGTGCGGTCCATCTACAGCGCTGTGAAACAAGTAATCAACGCGGTATTTGCATCAAATAGTCAAGCATTTCGTAAAGTGGTTCTCATCGAATACCCTCGTAAAGGTTCATGGAGCTTAGCCTTTTTAACAGGAACAGTGAATCAAGAGTTGAATCAAAAAACTGAACAGGAGTTAATTTCGGTATTTGTGCCAACCACCCCAAACCCTACCTCTGGATTTTTAATGATGCTACCTAAGAAAGATGCATTAGAGGTAAATATGAGCATTGATGAAGCGCTCAAATATATTATTTCCCTCGGTGTAATGCAGCCAAACCCAGCTGTAATAGCCGTTAACCCCCCACACATTGAATAGGTGCTTTTTATGCGTACAAACTATTGCTCCGAAGTGAGCGAATCAAATTTAAATACGGAAGTGACAGTTTGTGGTTGGGTGCATAATAGACGAGATCATGGTGGTGTAGTTTTTTTGGATATTCGCGATCGCTCCGGTTTATTACAGGTAGTTTATGAACCTGAAAACGAAGATACGTTCGCCTACGCTGAAAAATTAAGACATGAGTTTGTTGTGCGAGTAACAGGCATAGTGCGGGCAAGACCCGCTGGTATGATCAATGACAGAATGCCAACTGGAAGGATTGAAGTAATTGGTACTGGTCTTGAGATACTCAATCAATCACCCACACCGCCATTTTTACCAGATGATCACCAGTTGATTAATGAAGATTTACGCTATAAATACCGGTATATCGATTTACGTCGCACCGCTATGCAAAATAAATTAACCCTTCGACACAATCTAACTAGTTGCATACGTAATCATCTAAACAAACAGAATTTTATTGATATAGAAACACCAATGTTAACCAAGGCTACCCCTGAAGGTGCGCGCGACTATTTAGTACCATCACGAGTTCATCCTGGTGAATTCTATGCTTTGCCCCAATCACCACAATTATTCAAACAAATATTGATGATGTCAGGATTTGATAAATATTATCAAATAGTCCGTTGTTTTAGAGACGAAGATTTACGTGCAGACAGACAACCCGAATTTACGCAGCTTGATATCGAGATGGCCTTTATTGATGAGGAAAATATTTTAGCTTTAATTGAAGGCTTATTGAAAGAAGTTTTCAAGCAAATACTGGATGTGACTATCCCTGAAAATTTACCGCGAATGACTTATGCAGAAGCGATGCGTCGCTTTGGTAGCGACAAGCCTGATCTTCGCAACCCCTTAGAGCTTATTGACGTTGCTGATTTAGTAAAAGATTGTGATTTTAAAGTGTTCTCCTCAGCTGCGAATGATGCTGGTGGCAGAGTAGTTGCATTAAAACTACCTAGTGGCTGTGATCTGAGCCGGAAAGACTTAGACGGCTATGCAGATTTTGTAGGCAGATACGGCGCGAAAGGCTTAGCTTATATCAAGGTAAACGATCGAGCCCTTGGTCTTAGTGGATTGCAATCACCCATTTTAAAATTTCTATCTGAAACAGCTATTGAAGCTATTCTTAACAAGGTGGATGCCCAAACCGGTGATGTCATTTTCTTTGGTGCAGATAAAGAAAAAACGGTTAATGAATCAATGGGTGCGTTACGTACCAAACTTGGTCAGGATAGAGAGCTGATTAAAGAGGGCTGGGCACTACTTTGGGTTGTCGACTGGCCGATGTTTGAGGTCGATGATCAAAATAATCGCCTACTTTCTATGCACCATCCCTTTACCTCCCCGCAAGAGCTGTCTATTGATACTTTGCGAGCCAATCCGGGGCAGTCATTAGCAAAAGCTTATGATATAGTAATAAATGGCTATGAAATTGGTGGTGGATCCATTCGTATTCATCAACCTGAATTGCAACAAGCAGTATTTGATTTAATTGGTATTAAAGAGCAAGAAGCTCTCGATAAATTTGGTTTCCTATTGGAGGCTTTACAATATGGAGCTCCACCACATGGTGGAATTGCACTGGGCATAGATAGATTGGCAATGTTACTAACAGATTCAACCTCTATCAGAGATGTGATTGCGTTTCCAAAAACGCAAACCGCTTCTTGTCTTTTAACTAGTGCTCCATCGCCTACGGGAACTGCGCAGTTAACTGAACTAGGAATACGCCTTGCGCCAACTAATCCAGCAAAATAATAGTTCTTCAAACAAAACCAGTCTTAAGTACTGGTTTTGTTTGTTATCACTCGCTTTCTTGTTGAGTTTTGTTAATCTCAAACAGGCAAACTGTGCTTCGCTCAAAGAAAACACCAGCAACTTGATAGAGTATCTTGGACAAGAAAAATTACATATCACGCAAGACATTAATGAATCTAAACTTTTTGTACCTCCAACTAGTTCTGCAGACTTCAAAGAAAAGTCGCAACGAATCTCCACACTTCTGACCATCAATCAGGCTAAAATTCAAAGTTTAGAGGGCTTTATTGAAAACCAAGATAAAGAACGATTCAAACTAACGCAAAAACTTAAACATTTACAGCAGCTCCCACTCGCAACCGCTGAAATTGCAGTGCAAAAAAGAGTGTCAAAGGTTGAGAATTTAATTGCTCTAAATACCAAAACCATCGATCAAATAAATGAAAATTTAAGTATGGCGGAGCAATTACAGAGTCTCTTGAACGAACGTATGAAAGAGCTAGATGCATGGAACGCTAACTATATATTAGAACAACAGCTGCTCGTTGTTGTCAGCAAGAAACAAATGCTCAAACAAGAGTTGCATGCTTTATACCAAATTAACATTAATCATAAAAATACCAAACACGTCGTTGAGCATTCCGATTCACACGTAGCTTATGACGCTAATATTCTAATTAATAATCAGCATATAGCTCTGATCCACCAGCAGATGAGTGGCTTTGACATACAAAAAGAGATTATAAGGGCAAAGCTAGTTTTATTAAAAAACTATAACATTAAGACTATTCAATCGGTGATAGATGTCTACAACGAAGCGATAGTTCAGTATGCTAAAATTGATGAAACCTATACCCAAATGCAGGTATTTTTTAACAATGAGTCTAGCCTCGGTCTTGATAAAAACATGCAGGGAAAGATTAGGGAATTACAAACTACCCTAGCATTGAAGATTAAAGATAACAAAGCTCAGGAAACACTGTTTAAGCAAGAGCTGAGCAGTTATCAAATTCAACTAAAAAAATTAATATCCGCTCGGCAAACACTTGCAGAGTACAATATTAACAGTTGGCCTTTGATATTGCATAAAATCACTAGCATTCCCACCTTGTTTTATAAATACATTAAAATCTTGAGCTTAAAAGCTTATGATAGTTTCTTGTGGTTGGATATTATCCCAACAACTATTTTATTAGTTGCACTGAGTTTGCTGCTGGTGTTTTCCTATGTTATTGCACGTTTTTTAAATTATTTAAGTAATGATAAAGAGCGTACAAGTCTAAGTGGACATTTATACGACGGTGCACTTACTTTAGTGCAGAGAAATATTCCGTATCTGTGTTTTATCGCAATGCTTCTAGTTGTTTTTTATATCACAAACATATCTTTTTCAAATTATCAGTTATTAATTAATTTAATTTTGGTCTGGGTGGTATTCAGAGTTTTAATCCTTATAGCGCGCTTAGTATTATTAGAAAGGATTACGGACTCATCAGGCAAAGACGTTAAGTTATATTATCGCTTGAAATGGCTTTTACTTTTTGGTGGCTGGACGACTGCGTTAATGACCTTTAGTCATTTATTGCCAATGTCCATGATCATTCAGGATATTTTTAATCGTCTTTTTATGTTATTCATCCTCTCCGTATCTTTAGTGGCTTGGAAGAGCAAAGATGTTATTCCTTATTTATTAAGACCACTGTTAAAAGCTAAGAAACGCTATTTGAAAAATGCAGTGTCGTTAGTGGTTATACTGCTCCCGGTCACTTTATTTACTACTGCAGTTATAGGTCTACTAGGTTATATCAATCTAGCTTGGACCATGAGTAGTTATCAAGCTTACCTACTGCTTGTTTTAGTCGGTTATGTCCTTGCACGCGGATTGCTTTTTGATGCCTTAGATGTTTTCTCTGAATGGATGATTTCATCTTTGCGTAACGGTTGGCTGTGGATTGAAGTATTTCTGAAACCTATAGACAGAATTATGCGCATCGCATTGTTTCTCTTGAGTGCTGTGATTTTATGCCAACTATTTGGTTGGCATTCTGATTCTGTGGTCATAACAAGTTTGAATAATTTCGCCCATTATACAATTATCAATCTTTCAGGAATTCACATCACAGTAGAAAGTACGATCGAGTTTTTTATCCTGTTAGCTATCTTCTACTGGGCAGCAAAATGGACCCGGGAATTCTGTTACCGCTGGTTATTTAGAGAAGCCAAGGATCCTGGTATTAGAAACAGCCTATCCGTCTTCACACAATACTCAGTCATCCTGCTTGGAAGCTTTATCACACTGCGTGTATTAGGTCTCGATTTTAGTGGTATGTCGGTAATTATCGGTGGATTAGCGGTTGGTATGGGTTTTGGGCTAAGAGATTTTGCAAGTAACATTGTAGGCGGCATTATGTTATTGATTGAAAGGCCCGTGCGTGAAGGCGATTTAATCAGTATTGGTGAGTATGAAGGGCAGGTTTCACATATTGGTATTCGTTCTATGCGAGTGTCCTCTTGGGATAATACTGAAGTGCTAATACCCAATGCTGAAACTTTTAATAAGCCTTTTACCAACTGGACACATCAGGATGGAATAGTACGTACCGTTATTCCTATTAAAGTAAGTCGCTCAGATGATCCCGTTATGATTCAACAATTGATTCTAGATGTTTTAGCAATCATACCTGAAATTGTCTCAACTCCACCTGTGCAGGTGTTTTTGAAAAAAATTGATGAAGCTTTAATTGAATTTGAAGCGCGTTACTTCATTAATGTGCAGGAATTTAATCGGGTTGAAGTACGTTCGAAAGTATTATTTGCTATTACAGCACAATTTAAAGCGGCAGGAGTAAGACCTCCTATTGATCCAATTACAATTGAATTTAAAGAAGGACATGGTGAATTCTTTACAAAAAAACAATCCGCCGAAGACAGAGAGTGAGTTATTAAATTACTGTCAAGCAATTGAAGGATTGAGCTTTGCCCAACTGGGAATGAGTTTGGGGTTATCGATACCGAGCAATCCCGATCATCGGAAGGGGTGGGTGGGCCAAGCAATTGAATTGTCTTTAGGCGCTGATGGCTCTAATAAGGCACAACCCGATTTTTCAGATTTGAGCATAGAACTTAAAACTTTGCCTCTTGCAGCTTCAGGTAAGCCGACAGAATCAACGTTTATTACAACAATTCCTTTATTAACCATCCATCAGCAAACCTGGCTGACTTCACAATGTTTTGCCAAGCTAAGACGTATTCTATGGATCCCAGTTGAAGGAGATACTTCAATTCCCTACCATCACCGCAGAATAGGGCGCGGATTTATTTGGTCACCAGATAGTAATCAAGAGACGATTTTAGCTGCAGATTGGAATTATCTAACGACGCAAATAAGTATTGGACACTTGGAACAATTAAACGCTACAGCAGGTGATTTTTTGCAGGTGCGACCTAAAGCCGCGAATGGCAAGTCCTTATGTTATGCATTTGACATTGATGGCAACAAAATACAAACATTACCTAGAGGTTTCTATTTGCGTAGCAAGTTTACAGAACAAATTCTACGTTCCGCGGCCGAAGATCCGCGGAATCCAGGCGATCACTGATTAAGATCGGGGCTGGATACCGCGGACCTTCGGCCGCGGTAAGAAGGGCTACGCACATTATATCTATCCAGGATTAATGACAATTGTCTATAAATTTAGATGCGTTTACCCTCTAAAAAAAGTACATATCTTACAATCAGTTAGGGTATAATGTTTAGCTCAAATTAAAAGGAATTCATTTAATGCTCAACACCGGAACAGGGCTTAAACAGGGCGCTTTTACTCTGGATAAAACCGCGATAAATTATTGTTATCTAGTTGTCGGCTTACTTTTTTTAGTGCGACTTTTCTTCATCGGCAAGTACAATCTTCTCGTTGAAGAGGCCTATTATTGGAACTATGCGCAACATTTTGATTTTGGTTATCTTGATCATCCACCTATGGTTGCGGTTCTTATTAAAATTACTACCTTTTTTTTCGGTAGTTCAGAATTTGGCGTTCGGATATCAGCTCTGTTTTGCTGGATACTAACAGTTTTTTTTAGTTACAAACTTACCTATCTACTCAATGTAAAAGCTAGTCAATATGTAGTGGTAATACTCAGCATGTTACCCTTTTATTTTTTACAATCGCTAGTTATTACCCCTGATGTATCATTATTGCTTGGTTGGTCTGGTGCACTGTATTGCCTGTATCGCTGTCTTGTGCTTAATGAAGCCAAATTCTGGTATGGCGCAGGATTTTTTCTTGGGATTGGGATGCTATCTAAATACAGTATCGTCCTACTTGGCCCCGCCACCATACTTTACATGTGTGTAGTACCTGCAGCTAGACAATGGTTTGTGCGCAAGGAAAGTTATCTGTGCGTTTTAATTGTTGCTTTGATGTTTACGCCTGTAATCTATTGGAATGCAACGCATGAATGGGCTTCTTTTGTTTTTCAAGGAGCTAGACGTTTCAATGAACACCCCAGTTTTTCCCTGCATTTTTTAGTTCTCTTACTCTTTGTTTTTATCATGCCCTTAGGTGTTTTCGCTTTGATTAAACTTGCTAGTAAAAGGAGTTTAGATGCTGCCAATTTGAGCCATAGTAAACGCCGTTTTTTGCAGATCTTTACATTCTTACCACTGATTTTTTTTGCGGCTTACAGTTGTAAGCATTCGATTAAACTTAATTGGATTTGTCCTGGATTACTTGCGGTTTTACCCTGGATTGCTATACAGATGACCCTCCATAAACGACAAGCACAAGTTTGGTTGATCACTGCTTTTTGCATGTTTATTGGTTATACGTATTTTCTAAATTTGGTGTGCTACAGAAATCAATCAATTATACCTCCAGTGCAACTAATTAAACTAAGTAATTGGGATCAGTTTACCCTGCAGTTTCATTCTATTGCTGCGCAAATAGAAAAAGAGACCAATCAAGCCCCAGTATTTGTTCCGATGGATCTTTATAACACAGCAAGCGAGCTCTCCTATTACCAATATAAAAACTTGATGAATGGTGAAATTTCTCAGAGTTATCCGGTATCTGGTGGACACGTAGTTGGCCAGACTAGTTTAATGCATCGTTATTGGACTAAAAGAGAAGATCTTATAGGTAAGACGTTAATTATCATTTCAGTTCATCCTGAATATCTAGAGAGTCCGGAAGTAGTTAATCACGTTCAAACTATAAGACCGATTGGGCAAGTAACTTCTTATACACAAGGAAAGCCAGATAAAATTCAGATTTATTACTACAAGGTAGGGGTGCTTAAAGATTAGCATCAACCCTCCGGACCATTAACCACCAGAGGGTGAGGGTGATACACTACAAGGGAATATATAACGCTCTAAGCTGCACTCAAATGGCTAATTTTCTTATCCCGCCATAAAAAGCGGGAGAAAATAAAATAATTAAGAAAAGATGCTAATACAATACTAGTTCCGATAATGACATTTTCTTTTAGATAACCAGTACCAAAAATACGAATACCAAACTCCAGCCAATAGCTTTGAAAAACAATCATTAATCCTGAATAACTTATAAACAGAGCAAAAGGTTTTAATAGTTGCGAACGGCTACCTAAGCGTCGGTCTTTAAACGTGAACAGGTTATTAAAGGTGAAATTATTCATCATCGCCGCAACTACAGCGCATTGCGCTGAATTAAAAGGGCTCAATTCTATACGCAATAAATTGTAAACCAAGTACTGAATGGCAACACCCGATAGCCCAACGAGGCACATTTTGAAGTACGATTTGCCTTCTGCAAAACGAAGTAGAAATAATACGCGCAGAGAATCTACAATAGAATTTCTTGGCAACTTACTTTTTCCCTGCGTTCTATCGATAAACTCAATAGGATACTCAGAAATTTTGGCCTTATTTTTATAGAGCGACCACATCAAATGAATTTTATAGGCATAATTATTGGATAAAAAAACCTTCGGGAGAGCCTTTTTCAACGCTTGGGTGCGCGTCGCCCTGAATCCGCTAGTGAAGTCTTTGTATTTTCTTGTCAAAACAGTACGTGCTACAAAATTACCCAAAGATGATAATAATTTACGGTGCCAACCCCAATCATTAGGTATGCTACCGCCAGGTATATAACGACTGCCCACGACAACATCATGCTTATCTAGGTTTGCAAGCATCGGTGCTATGTATTTCGGTTGATGTGATAGATCGGCATCAAATTCCATAACTATATCTGCACTGAGCTCATCCATTGCATAGCGCATGGCCTGCATATAGGCGGAGCCTAAACCTGTTTTTTGAGGTTCGGATAGTAGGTGTAGTTTTGGGTAAGCTGATTGCAGATTTCGCACTTGTGCTTGAGTATCATCAGTGGAGTTACTATCAAAAACAAGTACATGAATCTCTTTAGTTTGAATAGCTAAAGTAGTATTAAAAACTTGTGAAACGGTCTCAGCGATAGTAGCAGACTCGTTATAGGTCGGTATGATGATAATGACTTTTTCGATACTCATTGTAGCAAATTACTCTCTTGCGCAGTGAAGCTTATCAAATATAACTCCAATTTTGCATCAGTTAGGGTTTAATATCTAGTAAAATTGAATTGTTTTTTCATGGTGGATTCAGGGGGTTAAACCGATTCATCCACCATGTTAGAGATAAGTTAGGCTTTTGGACTATCAGTGCTCAACGAAAAGTCCGGAAGCATGCTTAATATAACTGGGGGCACATACCGTTTAAATAGCCCAATTTGCACATTAACGCGCGTTTTAAACTCAGGGCTCATAGCAAAGTAACGTCCTGCTTGCTCAAGTGACTTAATGACACCCGTATCTAATTGGCGTTGTTCAACTGCGACTTTAAGATCCTTTAGCTTTAATTGCTCCACTGTTTGTTTCGATCTGGTTATCAGATTAATACCGGCGGATATAGCATTTATACCGGACATGAATGCTTTGGCCAACTCGTTGGTATTGTCAGTTTGTACAGTAGTTTCTGCAGGCCACACTCGCAAAAACTCGGTTTCACATAAGGGTGCAATTAATAGAACTAGGCGTTGAATTTCCAGTTGCTCTAATTTAGCCGTATTGTCAGTTCCTTCAACGTAGTCTGCTGATCCTTTTTTTAATACCCAATTGTAAAGCATTTCCATTTTTTGCAATTCTGAATCAAAATCGAGAATGCTTTTGCTTTCTAATTTTACACCTGCGGCACCTATACAAGCTAATACAAAGCAACTGGAGCTTAAGAACGTGGGAATAGATATTAACCAACTAAAAAGCCATCCACCAGCACTATAATTAAAAATTTCTGATGCCGCCTGGTAAACGTACATTGTGTTTTTATAGCACTCAAACTCATCCATATATTTGTTAAGCGCTGCAATGTGATCTTTATTGGATAAATTGAAAGGTTTCGCAATCAAAGCATTGAAATTGTCATCATAGGTTTTTCTTGCTCTACGAACTTCACTCATACCCTTAACATTTATTCTAGCTACCACAAATCTCTCCTTGAAAAAACAAATACTCATCAAGACAGGGGGCTAGTTTTCAATGCATCAGTGCATAAAAAGGTCGTTTCCCTGACCCAATTGAAGAGTTCGTTATACTATAAAATCGTTTTTATTAGAATGGGATTTTTATAATTTTAAGTTTTAACAGGTTTTGTTTTTGTTTCGCGAGAAATTTAGGATATTCTGTATGAGTAAAATGATTTTATTTCTTTGACTATTAAGGATAATACCATGTTAAATCTAAGAAAAACTTCTTTAATTGCAGGTCTGTTATTTGGTTTTACCGTTAATGCTTCTGCGGCTATATCCTATAACCCTGATCAATTAGCGCAATTCAATACTAACAACCAATGCGCTAATTGTGATTTAAGTGGTGCTTATCTGTATGGTAATCACTCTGGTGCAGTATTTAGTTCAAGTAATCTTACTGGTGCATCAGGCAAAGGTGTTTTTTCTCAATCAACTTTCCCAAACTCTAATTTATCTTCATCTGACTGGAGTGAAAGCAATCTTAGTTATGCGCAAATGGCCTATATACCAATCATCGATGCTAACTTTGGTGGCGCTAATTTGAGTTATGCGAATTTCGAGGGGTCAATATTGAATAATTCTAGCTTCGAGTATGCAAATCTATATGGTGCCAATATTTCACAGCAGCAATTAGATAGTTTGAGAAGCTATTGTTGGGCTACGCTCCCTTCGGGTGCAGTAAAACACTGTTGATGAGTAGCTCTTAGCTCAGCTAGCCCGTATTAGCGCAGCGTAATACGGGCTACCTACATCCTAAAATTATGCTTTCTTAACACCACTAAACAAGGCAACGCAACCAACTACATCAACTTTCACATCATCTAAATGCGCGTTAAGGGCTTTGACTAAACCTTCATAAGTATCACTACTATTCGAAAAAATCCCTTTTTTGTTATAAAAGGCAGCTAGGGCTGAACTATGGGGATAATGTAAATTTTTATCACCCAGAATCGTTGCCCCAGAAAGCACACCATTAGGTTGTAACATCTGTACCGCATTGCCAATCGCTTGGGTTTTATTTTCCATATCACCTGGCAAACAATGTAGTAGAAAGTTCATAGAGATTGATGAAAACTGATCCTGTAATTGCGTTTGGGGTTTGAAAATATCGGCTTGATACAATTCTGGGTTCATCTCTTTAACCGCAGCTTTTGATAGCTCCAAACAATTGGGATTTAAATCCATCAATGCCAATCTTGTTGGCTTTGGCCACGTACAATGTTTAAGGTAATACCCAGTACCAACGCCAATATCTAAATGATTATTACTTAGGTGCTCTTGAAAATGCTTCAGTTGCCGTTTGCGCGGGCAGCGCCAGAACCAAAAATTGGAATAATAAACTACCCAGAGATCATAAATTCTAAGTACTAAAGGGGTATATACGGCTTGACCTTCTTTAATCTGCTCGTCCGAAATTGTTTTCATACCAGTGTCCACGAATCAATAGGATGTGGAGGATATGCTATTCGATCCGATTAATAAAGAGGACTTGTTCTGGTAACTGCCTTGGGTTTTATTTATACGGAAGGAAAGGTATACTGCTTTTTTACATCAACTACTCTTCCCATGACTGAAAACAAGCCCTCTCTGATTGTTCGTATGCCCAACTGGGTAGGTGATGTAGTAATGGCCTTGCCAACTATTTATGCACTACGGGATGCTGGAATTGAATTGCAGTTGATTGGCAAGCCCTGGATGCAAAGCCTGCTCAGTGAAACAAAATTCCAAATGACCGGACTGAAAAAAAGTTTTTGGGAAACTAGGTCGGCTATCAGTCAACTGGTACCTAATAAAACACTTTTGCTCACCAATAGTTTATCTAGTGCACTGTTATCCTGCCTTGCTGGTAAGAAAACCATTGGTTACAAAACAGATCATCGCCAATTACTATTGGTGAATGGTCTGGCAGAAAATCACGCGATACATGAGGTCGAGTATTTTTGGAATATAGCAACCTGTGCTATACAAACATGGTTTCCATCAATAGACTGGCCAGCACAAGCTGCAGCAAAAATACAATTACCTATCGCTGAAAAAGATCTATTACGAGTTAAACAACTGTTGGTTAATGAAAATATTAACCAAGATTTTTGGCTGCTGTGTCCATTTGCTTTGGGTACTAGTAAAGAGAATAAATCAAAAGTTTGGCCCCTGTGGCCTGAATTTGCCCAGCAGCTTGAAAACAAACAATTAGTCGTATGTCCTGGAATTAAAGAAGAGCAACTATGTGCTGAACTGGTTCCTAATGCTCGAGTCCTAGCAGGATTAAATCTTGGTGAATATGCTGCACTTTTATCACTTGCACAGCAAGTAATCGCTAATGACAGCGGACCTATGCATATAGCAGCTGCAGTCAATCAAAATACCTTAGGAATCTTTGGAGTCACTGATCCTAATCGCACCCATCCCTGGGGTGGTGATTACATTGGAAGTAGGGACACTTGGCCTAGTGTAAAGGAAGTACTTCAAAAGTTATCTGATTAAGCTTTCTTTCGTCTGGTCGGAATATAACTTGCTAACTTACGGGTGAGTACATAAAATTATTTGAGTTGCCTCCTGAGAGTAGAAAAAAATTAGCAGCAGGATAACAGGTACTCGGTGTATCTACGGCTCCTTTCGATTTGGTCTATTATTCCTTCTCTAATTTAAGATTAGAACAGATAAAAATGTGGCTAAAATAGAGGCATCAATCGTTGGTTTAGGAAGTATATTTAGATTTATCGAAAGGCTTCAACGATTCTGCGATTTTTTTATATAACTCGGGCAGCCATCTAGGTTGGGCAAAATTAGTAGTGATAGCTTTATCTTTTCTGAGGTCGTTAGGGGCTATAATTATTTGGATATTATTAAGTCCGACGCGTCGGGCCAGGATAAAGAGTTGATCAATAGCTAGGTCACCTACAGCTAGACAACCAACCGACAGATTTTTACCATGAATGAAGATATTATTTCCTAATTCACGACGTCCGTCTGCATAGCCTTTTTCTCGATCAAAACTATTGGGGTAATTGATCATCATAGAAAGATGCATAGAACTGAAAGGATTAAAATTGACAAGTTTGTAAACACCTTCAGGAATTTGTCGATCATTTTCGCGAAGTTTGGGGCCTAAGCGACCACTGAAACCTGTGAGCGGAAAATTGTGAATATGACGCCATTCTTCTTCAGGATTTTTAGCCCATAGCTCAACTTTTCGTTCTGATTTGAAGGCTAGTAGGGCTATCTCTTTAGGAGGATAACTGACATTTGCATTCTTAAAAAATTTAATTAATTGAGGCTCAGCGCGTAACCCGTATTTGTTAACCGCGTGTTCGATGGCTTTATCCCAACTCAGTTTCGGGGCCATAGCAAAGGAATTTAGACCAATGATTATACAAATCAAGGTGATGATACGTTTCATGTAATTACTATTATTATAATTTTTTTGCATGGTATCAAATTCTAATCACAAGGACAATTTCTTAGTTAAATTGTCCTTGTCGTGACTGAAAAGTATTTGTACAAATACTTACCTTAACTTTTTTTTTGCAATTCTAAAATTTGTTTTTTGTTAGGTAAAGACAATTGTGAGGCAATAAAATCAGGACTTACAGCCAATCGTCCAACCGAAGGTATCAAGCCGTAGTGGTTAGGGCAAAGATACATAACACTGCCATCAACATTTACTTTATAGAAAACATACCTATAAGCGCAATAGTCTGTTTTAGTAAAAGTTGCTACTTGCATTATTGGTGTGCCGGGCATCCTATTTTCAATAAAGTAGGCATTAACCCACAAATTAGTGATAACTAAAAAACAACCTATGACTATAAAGGCTTTAGCAAGACTACTGATGTAGCGGAAAATATCATTATCAAGGCTCAAATGTGAGATGACCCTTATAAGTGCTACGATTAAAATAAATAAATTGACGGAATAAACGGCTGCATTAAGGTAGTTAAAAGAGTCTCCTAATATTTGACCACCTGATGATTCGAAATGAATAATAAGTGCGATTAGACTCAGCCAAAGTGCAGAAATAACATAATATATTGCATTGCTACTTAGTCCAATAATCAATAAAACAAAAGCAATTAGAGGAAAAAGAAAGTGGATAACCGTAGCTAGTGTGTTCATTGATCCAATCCCTTGAATTAGAAGTTTTAAATGATTAGAAAACCAAGAGATTATATTTATATCAGTAATTTACAAGGTTGGCTAGTAGAGTGAAGGGCTAAGCTATCTTAATGGCCGAGAGATTCTCACTCTTGCTCTTTTATCAATAAAATATAGGGTGCGGCAGGAAGTGCTGTGGACTTTCTTTGCGATCCTTGCAAGCTAATTCTTCTAACTGAGAAATGGTCTAATGAAGAGAGTACATAGGTGAGGGGGGTATAAAGTCTTGCTGCTAGAGCTTTATCATTGTTAGTTCCAACGACCTTAGTTTGATGAACACTACCAATCCATAACGGTCTATCAGAGCCTGTTAAATAATAACTTGATTCCCATATACGCAGTTCAAAGGTGACTTGAGAGGGGATATCGTTGTAAGTCATAATCAATTCAGGTTTTTTATTTTCAAAAAGTTGAGCTAGCAAAGGTAGTTTTACACCATTGATATTATTACTCATATGCATCAGAAAATTAGTAAATAAACTTTCATTATGTTGAACCCAGCCGCTTTGTGCCAAATTATCCCGGAGGAGCACTAGCTCGCCCGAATACTGTATATTTAATAAGCTGATACGTTTCCCGATTCGGTTAAAACGATAAATAGGTAAGTTCGATTTGTTTTGATTCCACCATTGATCTGCGCTCAATAAATATTCTTTTTGGAAGGGCGTATGATTGTGTACTAAAGTTTTAAAATTAAAATGTGTAGATATTGCCGACGCAAGAAGAATAATACCCACCAAAGACCAAATCATAGTTGATGAGTAATTAGTTTTCACTAAAGGACAATTGATTCTCCGATACATAAGCCAATGCAAAAGACCAATAAAAGCACCGCATAAAAAAGCCGCCAGAACATCAGTGAACCAAAAATCCCCTAGGTATAAAGTACCCAACCCACTCAAACCCAATAAAACCAAAATGAAAGTTCGTAGAGTATTGGTTAGGAGGGTATATTGGCTTTTAATATATAGAAGTATGAAGCCATAAAAAGCGGTGGCTACCATGAGATTGATAGGTAAAAAAGAAGAACCAGTCATGGTTACTAAAAAACCTTTCGGCCGCGCTGTGTTGATTAGATTGCTCAATACAATCCCAATCAATGAACTGGAAATAATGAGACTAGTAAGGTAGTAAATTGCACTTTTATTCTTTCGATAAAAAAACCAAAAACAACAAGTCACGTACAAGCAACATAGTGTTAAGGTACTTGTCAGTTGCGTACATATAATAAAAAATGCTTCTAGTAAATCAGTATGAAAGCTCTGAATAAATAAATGGAGTGGAGGATTAAGCAAGGCTGCTCCATTCATTTCAACAGTAAACAGAATTAAAACACTTAATCCCAGGAGGCTAATTACCGTCATAATCAGTAACACAATAGTGGGATAATGATTCTCTTCATTAGCTGGAGTGATGAAATTGAAAAAACGGTAAAGTATTGGGTGATGTTTTAAACTAAGCCAAAATTGGTGTAGATTACGCTTCAAATAGGCGTTAATTTTTATTAGCAGCCATTTGATTAAAATACTTGCTAACCAAATCCCCACCAGCACTATAAAAAGTAAGAGAAATAATCGCGTAGCACTTTCTGCAGATAGTTCATGGCTTGCAGCACCAATAAGTACGCCAGGCATTACGTATAATATCGACCATCCAACAGCGGAGAGGGAGTTAGCAACAAAAAAACGCCATTGTTTCATATGCATGATTCCTGCAATTACAGGAGTTATTGAGCGAAGTGGGCCTACAAAGCGTCCTAGAAAAACACTCTTTCCTCCGTGACGCTCAAAAAACTCTTTGCCATATTTCAACCAATTAGGGTATTTTTTGAATGGCCACATGTCTGCTAATTGCTCGCTGTACACATAGCCCAGTGCGTAGCTGAGCCCATCTCCGGTTATTGCGCCTAAGATAGCTGCTAATAAGGTTAGATCTATGCGCATAATCCCTGAGCCTGCGAGTATTCCTATGGCAGTCATAGTAATTGAACCAGGTACAATGCTTCCGATTATTGCGAGAGATTCTGTTAAAGAAATAATAAAGGTAATGAAAAGAGACCAGTGAGGGTTTGCTTGTAGCCATTCAGTAAGGGGCTGAATATAATCAACGAACAAATTCATAGTGTCTCACTGTTTAAATTGGTTTAAGAAATCCTGAATAAACTGGTGCTGCACCTGCTCTAATTTGATTGTAGGCTGAAAGTCCCCAATTTGCGTCATTTCCATCTTAGCAAAACCACAAGGGTTGATACCAAGAAAGGGTTTAAGATCCATAGCAACGTTCAAGGCAATTCCGTGGTAAGTTCGCCCATTTTTGACTCGTAGTCCTATCGATGCAATTTTTTTTGTATCGACGTAAACTCCAGGGGCTCCACAGACTATATTGGCATTAATGTCGTAAGTCTGCAGTACTTTTATTAAAATATGTTCTAATTGCGTGACTAAAGTACGGACGCCTAAATTACGTCTATTAATATCCATCAAGATGTAGGCTACCAGTTGTCCTGGTCCGTGATAGGTGACTTGACCACCGCGGTCTGATTGTACTACGGGTATAGACGTTGGATTTAAAATGTGTTCCGCTTTTCCAGCTTGCCCCTGTGTGTATACTGGGTAATGTTCTAATAACCACAGTTCGTCTTCACTGTTTTCATCGCGATCAATAGTAAAGTCGCGCATGTTTTGCCAGACGTCTGTGTAATTTTGAAGACCAAGTTCTTTGATTTTCATCATAGCGCCATTTTTACATCAGGATGTTTAGTGATATCGCGATAAAAATCATCCAGCATAGTTTGGTTTTCTGCATAAACTGTCGCGGTAATTGCCAAATAATTATTATTTTTACTGAGGTTGTAAGTAATCGCACCGTCCACAGTATTCGGAAAATGTTTTACAACAATCTCCTTTATTTCCTTAAGAAATGTGGCAGTATTATTTCCCATAATCTTAATCGTAAAATTACAGGGGTATTCTATCAATGAAGTATCAGTCATGAGGGCTACTTACTAATTTTTTATAAAGAGGTTCAATCGTTCGCCAATAATTACCCGCTTTTCCTGTACCAATAGTATTGTGTCCAACCATGGTCACGGGGTAAATTTCTTTAGTGGTACTGGCTATCCACACTTCCTCAGCCTCGAGAAGGTCTTTAATGCTAAAAGTTTCTTCGTAGATGCTCCATGATAACTCTTGCATTAGTTCGATGGCTATTTGTCTGGTTATACCGGGTAAACACAAATGGTCAAGTGGCGGAGTTTTGATTTTTCCGTCTTTTGTTACAATGAATACATTGGAAGTGCTGCCTTCAGTAATTAGACCATCGCGCACTAAAATGCTCGTTTGGTAGCCGGAGGAAACGGCTTGATTGTTTAATAATATATTGCCAAGTAAAGAGGTAGTTTTAATATCACAGCGTAACCATCGTATATCATCAAGTAACTCAGCACTGAGGCCCTTTTCCTTCTCTTGATAGGTGGGATAAGCATTATGAATTGTAAAACCAATGACTGAAGGTTCAAGTGAAGTTGGAATATCGTGTTTGCGGGCACCTTGGTTGCCGCGCGTCACTTGAATATAGACTTGTAAATCTCCTCCACCATTCTCAGCAACTAGTCTTTCAATCAACGTTGGCCAATCGTAATTGGGGAGGGAAATTTTAATTTTTTCAAGGTTTTCGTTTAATCGTGCAAGATGTCTATCAACAAAACGTGTCTGCCCGTTATAGACGGGCAGTACTTCATATAGGCTATCACCGAAAAGAAAGCCACGGTCAAATATTGAAATTTTAGCTTCAGTGGCCTGTAGAAACTCACCGTTAACAAAGGCTGTATTCATACTCAAAAACCCTATGAACCGAACCAGCTTCTGTAAGTTAAACGCAGAGAATCTTTCGTGCGCACATACAACCCACCAGTTTCTACGGTTTGTAAAGCATACAAGGGGCGTGTAGCAATTACTTTGTTATCGAATTGAACTACTAGATCACCTACTTTATCCCCTTTTTTAATAGGAGCTTGTATAAAAGAAGGAATTTTTGTGGATATATTTAAGCGCTCATATTGACCGGAGGGTATCGTTACAAATTGATCGTCAGTGAGACCTACAGTTACTTTGTCTACTAGACCTTTGTACAAAGGCAGAGCGGTTATCGCCTGTCCATTTTTATAGAGTTGATGTGTTTCGAAAAATCGGAACCCGTAGTTAAGTAACTTTTCACTGTCATCAGCTCTTGAAGAATCATTGGGTTCACCTAGAACTACAGCTAACAAACGCATATTGTCACGTTTAGCCGAAGACACTAGGCAAAAGCCTGCATCACTGGTGTGACCAGTTTTAAGTCCATCGACTTGATTATCGCGCCATAATAAACGATTTCTGTTCGGTTGACGTATTCCGTTGTAAGTAAACCATTTTTGTTTATACCAATCGTAATATTGGGGGAAATCGCTGACAAGCGCGCGCCCTAAGATTGCTAAATCTTTAGCAGTTGTAAACAGATTGGCATCAGGTAAACCGGTACTGTCAGTAAAATGACTATTAGCCATTCCTAGATTTTTTGCTTGTTGATTCATAATGTCTGTGAAGGCGTTTTCACTTCCACCAACATGTTCTGCCATTGCAACACAGGCATCATTACCGGAGTCAACAATAATACCTTTAAGGAGATCTTCAACTGAAACTTGTTGCCCCTCTTTGATAAACATACGTGAGCCACCGATTTTCCAAGCATCTTTACTAACACGTACCATATCATTCAGATGGATTTGCTCATGATGTAATGCATTGGAAATAACATAAAGGGTCATCATTTTTGTTAGAGAAGCAGGTGGTAGATGCTCGTCACTGTTTTTTTCTGCGATTACTTTGCCACTATTTACATCGATTAATATATAGGCTTTTGCATTTAGAGTGGGTGCTGCAGGTGTGACTAGAGGCTTATTTGCTATAGAGGCCGAAGGTTTTTCAAGATCTCTTGGTGGTAGATCTGCTGCTGACACATTTGTAGATTGAACGAAGGCTGTTATAAAAAACAAGGTGCTGAGTAAAAAGGTTGTTGCTTTTGTCATGTTCATACCTGAGTAGTTGCAAAATAGAATCATCTTATCACAGCATTTTGTTGACGACCAAGGCGCTAAGCGAAAATAGCTATTATTTTTTAACGGGATTTGACAAAGGAATCTTTTTTAAACAGGTTATATTTTAAAAATACTAATAATGGAAAGTTAGCTTTGTATTTTAAAAAATTAATTGATCGCAAAACTTCGAATTTATGTAATTGTTCGGTATATTAGCCTCAATAATAACTAAAATGATCGAGAAAATGCGTAATTTATTTATACTTATCAGTATATTACTGGCGGGTTGTCAGACAACTAAGCAAAACTCTACGCCTGCGGATGCTGTAATCACCAACAAACCTTCAGCTATAAAATCCCATTCAACCAATAAAACTGCCCTCTATGAGCGTTATAAGAATAAGCACAACCGCTACACTCAGGCTCAGGATGGAGCACCAATTAAACAAAAAGCAATCAGTTTCAAGGAACCTATTCCCACTAAAGAGCCCTTAAGTCGTTATGGTAATCCGACGGAATACCATGTAGATGGGCATTTGTATGAAGTAATGAAAAGTTCAACTGGTTATAAAACCCGAGGAATTGCCTCATGGTATGGCACAAAATTTCATAAACAAAGGACTTCAAGTGGCGAACCATACGATATGTATGTGATGACCGCAGCACATAAAACCTTACCTCTTCCAACCTATGTTAGGGTAAAAAACTTAAGTAACGGTAAAGAAGCGGTAGTAAAAGTGAATGATAGAGGACCATTCCATGCGGATAGAGTGATTGATCTATCGTATGCGGCTGCACTTAAATTAGGCGTTTTTCCGAAGGGTACTGCACCTGTTGAGATTGAAACGCTGATGGGACCAGCCGGACAAGCGCATTATTATTTACAAGCTGGAGCTTTTTCCTCCGAGTTTTTAGCAAAACGTTTAAAAGAAAAATTAGTCCATATTACACCATCGCCTGTTTTTATCGAGCATTATCAGCAACATTATGTAGTGCGAGTTGGGCCATTTGGTAGTAAATATATGGCAGATAATTTGAAAATGAAATTGGCAAATAATGGTGTTACTGGTTCTTTTTCAGTCTTAATTTAAGTATGTGCAATAATAGGTAGCTAATTCTATGATTAATCGATAAAATTATTAAATTGACAGTAACTCCATTTGAGGCAAGGCAAGATGCATGACGGGGCAGTATTTAATACAATATTTCTAATATTTGCCGGAGCTGCATTGTTTTCCACATTGGTACTTTATACCAAGCAATCCCTTTTGGTAGCTTATATCCTTTTAGGGGCTGTTTTAGGCCCATGGGGTTTGAAGTTGGTCTCCGATGTAGCAACTGTCCAACAGGTTGGCGATATTGGAATCGTATTTTTGCTTTTTTTACTGGGTCTACATCTTCAGCCGCAGAATCTCTTACATATGCTTAAAAAGGTCTCATGGATAGCCTTAGTGAGCTCTGTTCTTTTTGCAGGTATTGCTTATTACGTAGGTGTCTGGTTTGGACTAACTAAAACAGAATCGATGGTTTTAGGCGCCTCGATGATGTTCTCGAGTACTATTATCGGGTTAAAATTATTACCCACTACCATTCTTCACCATCAGCATACGGGTGAAGTGATGATTAGCGTGCTGTTAATGCAAGACGTTATTGCAATCATTGTTTTGATTTTAATTAATGGAGCTCAAAAAAGCGGTGGCTTAAGTGCACACGACTTACTTTTGGTTGGCTTTGCTTTACCCGCGCTGTGTTTGTTTGCCTTCATTTTCGAGCGTTACATTCTAATCAAATTATTAGCCAGATTTGATCGTACGCACGAATATATCTTTCTACTTTCTATTGGATGGTGCTTAGGGTTATCAGTTCTTGCTCGCGAGATGGGATTATCAGAAGATATCGGTGCTTTTGTCGCAGGAGTTGCTCTTGCAGCCAGTCCTATTTCGTTGTTCATTGCTGAAAGCCTCAAGCCTTTGCGAGATTTTTTCCTTGTCATGTTTTTCTTTTCGATAGGAGCAACGTTTAACTTCGGTTTTGCTTCTCAAGTCATTATCCCAGCATTGATCTTGTCGGTACTTATCCTCGCAATGAAGCCTTTATTATTTTATGTAATGCTTATACGTTCTGGTGAAAAGAAATCTGTCGCCAAAGAAGTTGGTATTCGTTTAGGGCAGGGTAGTGAGTTTTCTTTGCTGGTTGCCAGCATCGCATTAAGCACTAGCCTCATTACAGATGTCACTTCTAATTTAATTCAAGCAACCACAATAATCACTTTCATCGTATCCTCTTATCTGGTGGTGTTGAAATATCCAACACCGATAGCTTTGTCTGACAAAATGCGTAAGGATTAATAAAATGAAACTCTTAGTACTCGTTGTCTGTTTGTTAAGTGAGCGGTTTTTAATGCACTCATTATCATATCAACGTTTTTATTGGTTTGATGATTACGCTAAACGGATCGCAAGTACGATTGAAAAAAACAACTATTTTACTAATCCTTGGTTGCTATTAGCGGCTATAGTGCTGCCAATCACATTAATTGTTGCAGCTATTTATGGCCTTTTACACGGAATAGTTTTTGGATTTGCAGGTATTATACTGAGTATTGTTATATTTTTTTATTGTTTAGGCCCTGTAAACGCCTTTTATCCGATTATGGATGTAGATACTAAGGAAAATACTAAGGGGATAGTTGGTAGTTACTTTGCTGCTGTAAATACCCAATTATTCGCACCTATCTTTTGGTACATTATGGGTGGCCCAGTTCTGGTGATCATATACCGTTTGATTACACTCTCTCAGCATATAACTCCTGTCAAAGAAGAAGCGGTTCAACTGACTGATGTATTTGAATGGATTCCTGCACGTATTACTGTATTACTTTATTTGATAGTGGGTAACTTCCAATCCGGGTTCAGTACTTTTCGCAAGTATTTAACGGCAAAACCTGATGCAAATAACAAAATGCTGAGTGATTGTGGGTTACATGCGGTAAAATCGGATGCTTCCGACGATGTTCCGATGCCTGTTGCAGAGAGTCTGGTTGAGCATGCAACTATAGTACTATTGGTTTTTATCGCCTTATTTACCCTTGTTGCCTGGATGTAGAAACATTAATTATTGATGGAAGCTAAATTATGAATTCAATCCTCCGATTATTGCTGTGCTGTCTATTTATTTGCCTAAGCGGCTGTGCAACACAACATATGCAGCAGGTCAAACAATGTAAGGCGGTGTGTCTGCAAAAGTTTAATGAATGCAGATCGACTTGTACTAACAATTGTCCCAATTGTTCAGCAAGTTCTTCGCACACATCGTCAACTAATTATGCAAAATATGTGCACCAAGAACGGATAATGGGCGGAATTGTTGCTCGCGAGTTGAATTCTTATCGTGATCCACTACAATGCCGCAAAGTAAGTTGTAATTGCTCTGCAGATTTGAGCACTTGTGCACAAAATTGTACAGGAATAATTCAAAAACGATTAGAAGCGGTACCGTATTGCATCTAGAACTACAGATAGAAGGTTGAGGAACAAATTCATGGCAAATGAAAGTAATTTAGATTTAGATCCTATTGAAACGCGAGAATGGCTGGATGCCTTACAAGCTGTATTTGCCAATGATGGTGCAGAACGCGGTGCATATCTTTTGAAGCAATTGCTTAACAAAGCAAATAATGAAGGCGTGAAATTAGACAGTTCAATTCACACGCCTTATCGTAATACGATAAAAACCTATAACGAGAAACAGTTACCTCCAGACGAAGGGATTGGTAAGAGAATCAATGCCTTAATCCGCTGGAATGCTGTTGCCATGGTATTGAAAGCAGGTAAATACGCACCCGAATTAGGTGGGCATATAGCCTCTTATGCGTCTTCCTCAACTCTGTATGAGACTGGGTTTAACTTCTTTTTCAAAGGACCCAATGGTGAGAATGGCGGCGATTTAATTTACATTCAGGGTCATTCTTCGCCAGGTATTTATGCCCGAGCTTTCCTCGAGGGACGGCTAACTGAGGGGCAGTTAGAAAAATTTCGCCAAGAAGTTGAAGAAGACGGTTTATCGTCTTACCCACATCCTTGGCTGATGCACGATTTTTGGCAATTTCCTACCGTATCCATGGGATTAGGTCCATTACAAGCAATTTATCAAGCTCGTTTCTTAAAGTATTTGGAGAATAGAGGACTTATCAAAGCGGAAGGTCGCAAGGTATGGGCATTTCTTGGTGACGGTGAAATGGATGAGCCAGAGTCACTCGGCGCTCTGAGTATTGCTGCACGTGAAAAACTAGATAACCTCATTTTTGTTGTCAATTGTAATCTGCAACGACTTGATGGCCCAGTTCGAGGTAACGGTAAAATTATTCAAGAACTCGAAGGCGTCTTCAGAGGTGCTGGTTGGAATGTCATTAAAGTAATTTGGGGTGGGCGCTGGGATCCGCTGTTTGCACAAGATAAGCAAGGTTGGATGCAAAAACGGATGGAAGAATGTTTAGATGGTGAATACCAAGCGTATAAAGCCAACGATGGTTCCTATGTCCGCGAACATTTTTTCAACCGCTACCCAGAATTGAAAAAAATGGTTGATAATTTATCTGATGATGAAATTTGGCGATTAAACCGTGGTGGTCATGATCCCCAAAAAGTATTTGCTGCTTATGCTGAGGCAGTAGCACATAAAGGTAGTCCCACCGTCGTTTTAGCCAAAACGATTAAAGGGTATGGAATGGGTGCTGCGGGTGAAGGGCAAAACATTACCCACCAACAGAAAAAGATGACACTAGATCAACTGAAGGCTTTCCGCGATCGATTTAGTATACCCATCAGCGATGATAAAATTGCTGACTTACCTTTTTACAAGCCGGATGATGATAGTCCAGAGATTAAATATCTAAAAAAACAAAGAGAAGCTTTGGGTGGGTATCTGCCATCGCGTTCTACTGCTATAGATCCATTGCCTATCCCTCCTTTATCGGATTTTGCCTCTGTTACAGCCGGCATGGGCGATAGAGAAATCTCAACTACAATGGCTTTTGTACGCATATTGTCAGTTTTGTTAAAAAACAAAGACCTTAGTTCTAGAATTGTTCCAATAGTTCCTGATGAATGTCGTACTTTTGGTATGGAAGGATTATTTAGACAAATAGGTATTTACTCACCAGTTGGTCAACTATACACACCAGTTGATCACGAACAAGTTATGTATTATCGCGAAGCGAAAGATGGGCAAATTTTGGAAGAAGGTATAAATGAAGCTGGGGCTTTCTGCTCTTGGATGGCAGCAGCAACTTCTTATAGCTCTAACAAACTGGCGATGATTCCATTCTATATCTATTATTCAATGTTTGGCTTCCAACGAATTGGCGATCTAGCTTGGGCTGCGGGAGATATGCAAGCTCGTGGGTTTTTATTAGGTGGTACTGCTGGACGTACGACTCTCGCTGGTGAAGGCTTGCAACATCAAGACGGCCACAGTCATCTCAACTCGTCTACTATTCCCAACTGCGTATCATATGATCCGACTTATGCTTATGAACTAGCTGTTATCATCCAAAACGGTTTGCACCGAATGTATGAAAATATGGAAAACATTTTTTATTACATTACGGTCATGAATGAAAATTACGTTCAACCTGATATGCCTAAAGGGGTTGAAGAGGGTATTCTGAAAGGTATGTATGTACTAAAAGCAACCAAGAAAAAAGCAAAAGATCATGTGCAACTTTTAGGAAGTGGAACTATTTTACGCGAAGTGATTAAAGCTGCTGAGATGTTAGAGCAAGACTATAATGTCACTTCTGATATTTGGAGTGTCACTAGTTTCAACGAACTAAGACGTGATGGCTTATCGGTTGAGCGCTACAATGCTATGCATCCTGATAAGAAAGCAAAAGAGTGCTATGTTACAGAGCAATTAAAAGATACCCAAGGGCCTGTAATTGCAGCAACAGATTATATGCGTATTTTTTCAGATCAAATCCGACCTTTTATACCTAAAAGATATGTCACCTTAGGAACAGACGGTTATGGTCGTAGTGATACTCGTGAACGTTTACGCCATTTCTTTGAAGTGGATGCAAAATTCATAGTACTCGCAGCTTTGAATGCTCTTGTAGCAGAAGGCAACTTAGATAAATCTAAAGTGAGTGATGCGATTAAACGCTACAAGATAAATCCCGATAAACTAGATCCAGTTACCCATTAACTGCTTATTTTCGTTGGATTTAACTGAATGCTGAGGAAAGATATGGCAAACGTAAAAGAAATTAAAATACCAGATATCGGTGGTGCGACTCAGGTCGATGTCATCGAAATTCTGGTTCAAGTTGGTGATAAAATAAGTATTGATACACCATTAGTCACTCTCGAAACAGATAAAGCCTCTATGGAAATCCCTTCGTCAACAGAAGGGACTATTACTGCTATTTCAATGAAAGTAGGGGACAAAGTTGCAGAAGGGGATGTAATTCTTTCCCTTGAAACGGCTGAGTCTGAGACGAAATCTGCTCCTGAAGTGGAGGAGAAATCAACTCCTGTCGAAAAATCAGAAACTCCGACCCCTCCATCACCAAAAGTCGCAGCAACTTCGCAGTTAATTGAAGTTAAAATACCAGATATTGGCGGCGCAACGGACGTTGATGTAATTGATGTGCAAATCAAAGTAGGCGATAAGATTGATAAAGATCAATCCCTTGTTACTTTAGAGGGTGATAAAGCCACTATGGATATACCTTCACCTTATTCTGGGGTAGTGAAGGAAGTGCTCATAAAATTGGGCACCAAAGTTGCGCAAAACAGTCCCATTTTAGTGATTGAAACCAGTGATGGTGAGCCGCAACCTAATGACTCTGCAAAATCATCGGATTCTAAACCTGCAGACGATTCAATTGCCCCAAAACCTGAAGCACCAGTTGTTTCTAAACCGACAACTTCAGCGGTAAACGAGGTTATCGAATACTCTGCTGTGCTTTCTGCCGGCCCTGCTGTGAGACGTATGGCACGAGAGCTGGGCGTAAACTTAAGCTTGGTTAAGGGTAGTGGTAGAAAAACGCGTATAACTAAAGAAGATGTTCAATCCTATGTAAAAGCTAAGCTTAGTGAAAAGCAGGGTGGAACAGGCTTTGGTTTACCAGCAGCACCAGTGATTGATTTTACCAAATTTGGTGACATTGAAACCAAACCTCTAAATAAAATTAAAAAAATAACAGGAATTAATGTTCATCGCTCATGGATTACTATTCCCCATGTTACTCAGTTTGATGAAGCAGATATCACTGATTTAGAGGCTTTTAGAAAGTCCGAGTCTCAGCACGCTAGTGAGCAAGGCTATAAATTGACAATTCTGGCATTCGTCTGTGGTGTGGTGAGTAAGGCGCTACAAGCTTATCCGCAATTCAATGCCTCTTTAGATGCTAGTGGTGAGAATTTAATCTACAAAAAATATTGTAACATCGGCATTGCAGTGGAGACTCCTAATGGTTTAGTCGTGCCAGTTATTAAAAATGTAGATAAATTATCCGTAGCTGAGATCGCAATAGAGATGGCTAAACTCAGTACTAAAGCGCGTGATAAAGGATTGCTACCCACTGAAATGTCTGGTGGTTGCTTTACTATCTCTAGCTTAGGCGGTATTGGTGGCACAGCTTTTACACCTATAGTTAATAGTCCAGAGGTTGCTATTCTAGGATTATCACGTGCTGCAATACGACCAGTTTATGAAGAGGGTGAATTTAAACCAAAACTAATGCTACCACTGTCTCTTTCCTATGATCACAGGGTTATAGATGGAGCAGAAGCCGCGCGATTCACCCGTTTTATCGCTGATGCTTTAGTGGATATAAGAAGAATTTTGCTCTAATACATGATGACAATACTATTAATGAACGAGGCTTGAAATGGCTAACAAAATTAAAACAGAAGTAGTAGTGCTAGGAAGTGGTCCTGGTGGATACACAGCGGCCTTTAGAGCCTCTGATTTGGGCAAAAAGGTTGTCTTGATTGAGCGTTACGATAGTTTAGGTGGCGTTTGCTTAAACGTGGGGTGCATTCCTTCAAAGGCACTTTTACATATCGCTAAGGTCCTTGACGAAACTCATGAAATGGCGGACCAGGGAGTTAGTTTTGGTAAGCCAAAACTGGATAGCAAAAAATTAGTGAATTGGAAAAATAGTGTTATCACTAAATTGACAGGCGGACTTAAAGCCTTAGCAAAACAACGTAAAGTTGAAGTGATTACTGGAAGTGGTTCATTTTCTGGAACGCATACTATTACAGTAGGAACTGGTGATGGTGCTACTGAAATCGAATTTGAGCAAGCAATAATTGCTGTTGGATCAGAATCTATTAACCTACCCTTCATACCTGAAGATCCACGTATCTTTAGTTCAACTGGAGCTCTAGAGCTTGCTGATATTAAGGGTAATTTATTAGTATTGGGTGGTGGTATTATTGGTCTTGAAATGGCAACCGTTTATGCTTCTTTAGGTGTTGAAGTAACGGTAGTTGAGTTTATGGATCAACTTATTCCTGGTGCGGATGCTGATTTAGTCTCTATTCTTCAAAAACGTATGGTCAAAAAGGGTATCAAATTCCTCCTAAAGACTAAAGTTACAGCAGTTGAGGCTAAAAAAGACGGAATTTATGTCAGTATGGAAGGGGCGCATGCCACTGATAAACCGCTTTGTTATCAACAAGTATTGGTCTGTGTTGGAAGAAAGCCAAATGGTGGCGCGATAGATGCTGGTAAAGCAGGTGTAAAAGTAGATGAACGTGGCTTCATAGCTGTAGATAACCAACAACGTACTAATGTTTCTCATATATTCGCAATAGGTGATGTTGTAGGACAGCCTATGCTTGCTCATAAAGCTATACCAGAAGGCAAAGTCGCAGCAGAAGTCATCGCAGGTAAAAAACATTATTTTGAACCTAAATGCATAGCAAGTGTTGCCTATACTGATCCTGAATTAGCTTGGGTAGGACTTACTGAGAAAGAAGCAAAAGAGAAGGGCGTTTCTTATGAGAAAGCGGCATTTCCTTGGGCTGCAAGTGGTCGCGCCTTAAGTATGGGACGTGAAGAGGGAATGACTAAGCTCCTATTTTGTCCTGATACCAATCGCATACTTGGAGCTGGGATTATAGGTGTGAATGCAGGTGATTTAATCGCTGAAACAGCACTCGCAATTGAGATGGATTGTGATGTTGAGGATATTGCTTTAACCATACACCCTCATCCAACCCTCTCAGAAACCATTGCCCAGGCAGCTGAAGCATTTGAAGGAACGATTACCGATCTTTACATGCCTAAAAAGAAGAAAAAGGAATAGTTCTTACTAGCCTGTATTAGTCTTAATGAGATACAGGCTAAACTTATCACGTTTAGATTTGAGAGCATTTAATGATGCACATTATTCGCCCAATGATTATTGCTGACATTGATGCAGTTTATTCCATTGAGACAACGGCGCATAAAACTCCTTGGAGTAAAGAGATACTACGAGATTGCGTGCTAGTGGGTTATGACTGTCGCGTTATTGAAGTAGTAAATGAAGACAGTAAAACCCTTGCTGGTTATATCATTTCTAGAGTTTCTACCGATCTGTACCATATATTAAACATTTGTATAGACAAATCCCTGCAATCACAGGGTTTAGGACGTTATTTACTCACTGAAGTATTACACTCTTTATCTGATTCGAGGCCTGGTTCTTGTATGGTTTTAGAGGTAAGACCAAGTAATACAGCGGCCCTGAATCTCTATTATTCCATGGGTTTTGAACAGGTAGATATTAAACCTGGATACTATAAAGACCTGAACGACGTTGAAGACGCAATCCTTTTAAAAAAGAATATCGTTGGATTCTAATAGCGCTAAATCACAGGGCATTTAAACACTTTATGCTTCACTTCTCACTACGTACCGTGCTTTATGCACGGTATCCAGGCGATCTATGAATAAGATTGGAGCTGGATTCCGCGCATAAAGCGCGGAACGTAGGCTATATGAGTAAAGCAATTAAATTTGCTTCAAAAATGGATTTATTGTCCTTTCGATGCTAAAACTTATAAATACGCATTGCGCTATATCAATTAATATATGGAGATATTAATGAAAAAGCTAATCGGATTGGTATGTTTTTTACTGGTGCTTCTATTGGCTAGCTATGGATATCTTGGCTACAGTGCCGAGCGAGATTTCAAATATCAAATCGACCAAGTTAATCTTAATAAACCCGGTTACGCAGTGATTGATTACTATCACAGAGGTTGGTTTACTTCTGAGGCTTTAGTGACTTGGAATGTAGCCACTGATCAGGTGGGCGCGAAAGATAAGAAATATATCCCTCAAAAAACCTTGGTATCGATTTACCACGGACCTATTATTTATGTCGATAATAGATTGCGTTTCGGTAGAAGCAATTATGTCTCCAAGATCACTATCCCTACAGAATATCAAGAGCAATTTGGAAAGGATTTTAGTGCAGAGTCTACCAAACCCGAAATTATCGTTAATGTATTTGAGAACTATTTTTCGACAAAAACTTTAAAGTTTGACATTCTGCCTTTTAAATTAAATGCATTGAAGGAAAATTTTCAATTGGATTGGTTGGGTATGAACAATACCTTTACTTATTCTTCAAATTATAAAAAATTGCATGGGAAAATTGGTTTTAATGGTGCTGGTATTACGAATAAAGAGAAGCAATTTTCATTGGGTAAAATTTCAAGCACCTACAACTTCTACAAAAGTTCGCCTGGCTTATTTTTAGGAAAAGGGAATGTGACTCTCAACACGATTACTTATACTGAAAGTAATGTGAAAAAATTTGGTCTGCAAGAATTTACCTTTACTACGGATAGTTCGATATCCAGTCATCTATACGAAGCGAATGCTGGTTATTCAATCAAATCAGTAACCTTTAATAATGAAACTTATGGGCCTGGTGTTTTAAATGTAGGTATAAAGAATTTAGACGCGGATGTTTTTGGAAAAGTAACTGAACAAATCATAGAGTCACAGGGTAAATCAGAAGCAGAGAAAAATGCTCTAGTCTTCTCCCTAATGACACAAGCGCCTGCAATTTTTTATAAAGGTGCTGAATTTAACTCAACGTTGAACATGCAATTTCCACAGGGATTAGTTGAATGGAAAATTGTTTTAAATTTACCGAAAGAAGAAAATATTAATCCCGTAGAATTGTTTCAAAAAGCGACTGGCCATGCAACCTTCAGTTGCCCAGTAGCCTTAGTTAAAAAATACACCCTGCAATCTGTAATGATTAAATTGGGATCACAACCAGCCATGCACGATCAGTTAGTGATGGAATATAAGGCCGCACATCCTGAAACTGCTCAGGTTGAGCCAACCCAGGAACAATTAGCAACTTTGTTCATGGATAAACAACTGGCTACCTTGGAGCAACAAGGTATTATTGTGGTGAAAGATTCTCTTTATACACTTGATCTTGTTATTGATAAAGGACAAGTCTTAGTAAACGACAAACCTTTTGATATGACAAAGTTACCTATTTAATTTAAAAATTGAAACTGCAGTTTGTGATAAACACTAAATTGCAGTTTCAGTTGTATCCTTCACGTGTACCATGATGTTCACTTCTTGATTATTTTGATTACTTCCAAAGACTAAGATCTAGCTTACGAGCATTCAAAGAAAATATTTAAAAAAAAATTAAAATCAAGACTGTTTTTTTTCTTTTTTCTTGCTATTATAGGTGGGCATCAGAAAATATTCACAATGAAATTCCCCTGTGGATAAATATATCAGTTAACTCAATCCTAAAATTTCAAAACTACCACCCGATGGCTACAACCTATTGCCTAGCTGTATTTTAAGGCTACCTGCTTGACAGAATACCCCTGTGGTTATCCACAAAATCTGTGGATAACCTTGTGCATAGAGTTGTGAATTACTTGAAAAATCAGTCATTGTTTTGACTGTTCTAGTTTGAACCAATCGTGATGGTAGAGGGATTACTATTTTATACAGGTCCTACTGTGATGCAGGTGTTATTTCCTTCTAAGGGATCGACATTGGTTTTTGGTTCTTTGAACATATGACTAAAAGACTCTGATGTGCCGGGTGGTGATTTATCCAATGCAATCTTTAATACATTTTTTACATCTACTGAAGTCGTTTGCGTGTTCATCAATATTAAGCAGTTAAACATCATGCGTTGTCGCTTGGTGTCGTATTTATCCCAATTAACGAAATTAGTAGTGAGTTTAGCTGCGACTGCGGGATTTATCTTATCGAGTTTACAAATGGTATCAGTAAACAGCTTATAGCCATTACCACTGATATCATGAAAACCATAAGGGTTGCGTCCAAAAGCGCCGAGTAGAGCATAGACTTTGTTAGGATTTGATATATCAAAAGCAGGGTGCTGTAATAATTGATTAACTTTTTCAATGACTGTACTGGTGTGAACTGAGGCCTGAATGCTCAGCCAGTAATTGAGAACGCTACTATCTTGCTGCCAATAGTTATAAAATAAATCAAGTGCTTCTTGGCTTTCTCCACAGTCCGACTCTGAAAGAAGACTTAAGGTATCCAATGATTCTGTCATGTTTACGCCAAGCGATTTCTTAAAGCGTACACTAAGTTCTTTCAACGTCGCTTCAGGCTCCATTACTTGGATGAAAGAGAGACATAACTTCATTAACCTACGTTTACCAACATCTCGTATGTCTAAAATGCTAAATTGGGGATCAGTCACCTCTGTTTGGTTTTCCAATTGTGTTAATAACGCTTTGAATTCAGGAAGCAATTCTTTAGCTATAGCTGAAAGTATAGTTCTCCTGGCTTCGGCTATAGCTGCGAAATCGGGTTTATTAAATGACGTAGATAAGTCTTCTTCACTAGGAAGGTTTAATATTTCGGCGATTATCCACTGGGATAAATTGGGATCTGTTAGCAGTGATCTATAGGTGGCAAAAAATTCAGGAGATAAGACTACCGGTTTTCCGGCACAATGCTCTTGAACCAATTTTTCGATTAATCTATTTGCTGCTTCGCAGCGGTTATAATGGTTAGTATCGTAGCGCATCAAATGTAGTAATTCAGAATTAGTGTAGTTATAAAATAAATTGACTGGTGCTGAAAAACTTCGTAATAAAGAAGGGGTTGGCTTACCAGCTATATTATCAAATTGAAATTCCATTTCATCTTGGTCAACTAGTAGAATTTTATCGCCCAAAAGGTCATTCCCTTCCTGATCTATGAGCCCTATAGCAAGCGGTATAGGTCTGGATTTCCTATCCTTAACAAGCACTTTAAGTGTGTACTGTTTTGCATTTTCGTCATAGCTACTCTGTACATTAACTCTAGGAATACCAGGCTCTGTAAACCAAGGTAAAAAATTAGTTAAAGGGACTTCTGTGCTTGCAGTTAATGAGTCGAGTACACTTTCTATAGTGACGGCACCTCCTGCATTGTCAGTTAAGAACTTATTCATCGCTGTTATAAAACGCTCTTTTCCGATGACCAACATCATCATACGAAATATATCTGCACTTTTTTCATAGGCCGCAGCTGTATATAGACTTCTAACCGCTGTGTAGGAACTCTGCCTGGGGGCACGATCGTCTAAATTTTTGCCGTCAATAAGTCGGACTAGATCGCTGCCAAAAAGTTCTTCGCGAAATAAGGCCGCCCTAAAAGTAGTGAGACCTTCTTTAAAGCACAAATTAAACCAATCACGAATAGTTACTCTGTTACCTGACCATAAATGATAATACTCATGTGCAACGACCTCCACAACGTTCAACATGCTTGCATCGGTTTTAGTTTTTGGTGATGCAAAGAGAAAGGCAGTATTGAAAAGATTTAAGGTGGTAGGTTCAGAGGCTCCAGAGCCATATCGATCAACACCTGCAATTTTGTGGTTTTTTAAATAGCAGGGTAATTTAAAAACTACTTCATCCCACCGCATGGCGCGTTGGATAGTTTCCTTTGCTAAATCACAGTATTGTGTGGCTCCGGCTGATAAAAAAAACTCAATGGGTATTGTCCTACCTGATTGGCTTTGATAATTAGTAGCAGAATACTCTAATTTTCCTGCAACCATAGCAAAGAGATAGGTAGGTTTTGGAATCATATCCTCCCAAACTACCGAGTGGGCACCATTGGGTAATGTTGTTTCAGCAATTTTTTCGCCATTGGATAATAAAACAGGGTATTTTTCCGCATCTGCTATAATAGTTGTCGTATAGGTTGCGGCATTATCAGGTCTATCTAGGCAATAAAATACGCGTCGCATTCCTTCCGTTTCTGCTTTTACTAGTACTGTGCCTTCTGTTTCATACAAGCCAAATAGATCAGTATTTTGGCCTAGAATAGCAGTAATTTCTAAGCTAAATTCTCGATCGGTAGGCACAGTGCTTATATTGAGCTCTTTGTCTGTTACCGAATAGTCTTCTGTTGATAAGGGCTTTCCATCGAGTAGTAAAGAACTGAGTTTCATATTCTCACCGTCCAAAATTAAATTGGAGGGATGAATGGAAATTGCAGGATTGGGTTTAAGCGTTAAACGGGCTTTTGATTGTGGTGGATTTTTTGTAATATCGATTTCTAAATCAACATGGGTCATGAAAAAATCGGGGACTTCGTATTCACTTAATTGGTATATTTTTCCCATGACTCATCCTTGTCCCTTTGTATTAGCATTCCAAAATCGACACCTTATGTGAAATATCAGGAAATTTCAATACAGGTTTGCATAATCTAAGATGCATTATCAGTAATTTTTAATTTGGTGGGCGCTACGCGCCACCAAATTGAAGAATTGCTGATGCCATATTGATGTCCGTTCTTTAATTAAATACAATGCTGAAATTAAAAACACTTAGAGATTTTAGATGATTGAATTACAACATATATCCTCAGTTGGTGTGTATTATAGAAAAGATGCTTCCTTATATGGAAGGGGACTGGCAGATACTGTAAGGCTGACTTTTTCAAAGCGGGAAAGTGCAGTAGAGTTTCGTCAACATTTGACTCCAATTTTACAAACGCTTGTGAATGTTCCTTTTGCAATGAGCTCTATAGTTGCAGGAGATGATGACTATTATGTGCAATTACAATTATCCAGAAAACAATGCGACTCGACTCTTCGAGTGGATTTCATTTTAGATATTCTCTATGAAGCGTTTAATTTACCAAACACCATAAAAGTAGTCTGCCCCTATAAGTATCATAAGTACCCCACGCCACCTTTAGTTACGGTTACCATTGATTATTCGGACTCTTTACTACTCCGAGAATCATTAGAAAACTATTTAAAACATAAAGTTTTTTTGGAATTGATAACACTCCAAAAAAGCAACTTGTCTGGGATTTTTAGTCAATTGATAGATGCGGAAGTTAGGGTTGAAAGAAAAGTACCAGCGAAAGGTGAGTCTTATTTATTAGTTCATTATAAAGATAAGCTAGATCTAAAGGCATTAAAGTTAGAGCTTTATAGCAGGGCTGTAGCTTTAGAATTAGATACTTCTTATGAGTTTGCTGATGGTAGTACTGATGAAAACTCTAGAGTGCAAATTCTACGCTCAATTGGTAAAAGAACTTTTAATGATTTAATTGAAAATTTGGCACAAATTGCTAGTGTTGACCCCAAGGCAAATCTATCCAATTCATACCAATAAATTCATCTGCCTACTTTCCGCGCTTTGTGCGCGGAATCCAGTTCCGATCTCAAACAAAGATCGTCTGGATACCGTGCATAAAGCACGGTAAGTAGGGTCTTGTGAGAAAAATCGGTTGTCATTATATAAAATAACATTCAATAATTCTGTTCTCTGGCTAAATTGATCATAAGATCGAATGTAACTTACCGGCGGCTTGCTATCAAAAAAAGACATTCGGTATTTTACTGATGGTCTGTTATCAATAGTTTTAATATCCCAGAGCAAAAATTCCGCATAGTCGCGGGCCGCCTTATGGGTACTTAATTTCACTGCTTTAGTATAAAAACTTATTGCATCCTGTGTGCGTTTTTCCCAGGCAGCTTCGTTAGGTTGTTCCTCTGCGGTTGTTTCAATTTTACCGTCAACCAGTAATCCACAAAGTAATAGGGAAGGGGAGGTATTTTGTTTTTCTAAAATGCGAACCAACTTGTTGAGCATGAGATCATCAATCTCAACTGCTAATTTGAAAGCATGGTAATAGGAGTCTGATGGATGTCCTTCCTCTAAAAAGGTTTGTAGTTGGTTTTGAAGTTGCTTGGCGCGAAGCTTATCGCAATTGAGCGATTTGCCGTCTAAATATACCTTGGTAATATGTGGGGGCATCAAGGCAAGGATTTCAAGTGGTTCAAGATTGAAATTATTACCGCTGATGTCTACTGAAGAAACAGATTTTGGCATGCTGAAAAAAAAATTTCTCAAATCGGTATAGGATTTCATACCTAGGTCATTATTGCGTAAAGAAAGAAATTTTACATTAGTATGAAGTGCACTTAGAGAGTCAAATAACGTTTTTTGTAACTGATCTCCCAATTGATTTTGATCAAGATAAAGCCTTTTAATTGAGGTAGGGAGCGCTTTAATAATTACTGCCAGACGAGAAGGATTTATCACATTATTACTTAAACGTAATACTTCAACTGTTTGTGGAATGGCTGCAATAACTTGCCCTAAATCTTCTCCATAAAGATTGTTTCCAGTTAAATCTAAATCTTTTACCCAGGCAGGAATAGCTGAAAGAATTTGCGCTAGTTCAGCTGCTGGTTTTCCGCCGATATTGTTATAGCTGAAATTTAGACGTTTTACTGAAGAGGGTATGTTCTGAAAAATTGCGCACAGCTCCGAAGCAGTTCTTCGGTAAAATAAATTATTGCTTAAATCCAGAGTATGGATAGAGAGTGGTAAAGTTCTTAATAGTTCAATAATCTTTCTAGCCGGTTTTCTGCAGAGTTTGTTGTAACTCAAATCAATTTTTTTTACTGAATTTTCAATACAAGAAAAAGCGTTAACCAACAGTTCAGTATGCCGTCTGGTGAGTGCGCAATCAGTCATACTAAGTGTTTTAGTGCCGTATGGAATGCCATGAAATTCGTGTTCAAATTGTTTTGCTGTCAACGTCTTTAGTTTAAGGGTATGTATCGTCATGATTTAATACTCTAGCTAAGTAACAATCGATAACTAATCTAACATGAAAAATATTCAAAATACTAACGACCAATCCGAGTATGAACTACCAAGCCGAGCAGCGACAGTTAGGGAGCAGTATCTTGTAAATCGTGTGACCGGTATGGTCAATGAGGAGGAATTCAATGCTATATACCTTTAAATTATTTTAGGTAGTAGGCTTGTTTTTACTTTCATTGAATTCTTTTTCAACTGTGTCAAAACTATCGGCAGAATCAGTCTTTGTTTGTTTGAAAAATGTCGCTATGTAACCCTCTTTTGATTTACTCTCTACAATTAACGCAGGGATCACAGTTAATGCCGCTAAAACGCCTAGAATCCCTTTAATAATGGAGTTGCATGCTCCAAAACCTCTATGCATAGCAAATTCTTCGCGCCCGATATTTAATAAGGACTGACATTCAGTATAAAAAAGATTAATATCATCTTGACTTATTATACGGTTCGATGGTTTAAATAAAATCTCATAGTTTGCACGTAACTGTATAAGCATCATGTTGGACCCATCATACAAATCCCTATATTTTTCAGGCGCTTGTTTAAATTTTATATCAACTTTTTCATTAAGTTGATCAAATTTTAGTAATAATTTGTCAATTTCCACCTTAATTTCTTCTACATGACTAGGAATCAATATAGGACATCTCTTACTTGGGACAATAGTTCTACGCCAGTTATAATAATCAGCCTGTGATGCAAATAATGACCCACTGACACCCTCTCTAAGCTGACGTCTAGCTATTAAAATGCCGTCATCCACTACATCTGTGGAGCTTTCAAAAAAATAATCCTTACTTTTTTGGTCTAAGTTTTTGAAAAAATTTGTTAGCTCATCTAACTTATCTTGTTGTTGTGCAACGCTATATATACGAGCATCTCGTTTATTTTGCCTCTCAATGACAGCGTTAATAAGTTTTTCTTGCCATTCCTGATAATTTTTTTGCGAAGAAAAAAGTGACCCGTCAACTCCAAATTTATGAAGACGCCTATTAACAAGGATATTATTATCATTCACTTTAACGTCATCATTACCAGTCATAAATTTTATTTGATTGGCTGGCAGCTTAAGTAACTCATTGTAAATTAGAGACAATTTATGAATAGCCAATTCAGCATCGTATTTTTTTGATTTAGACATATAATCTCCCAATATTAGTCTAATAATAGATCATACCGATTCAAATGCAAACGGGTCTGCACCATGCGTTTTGAATACGCTATCCGCACCGGAATATCATAATGTTTATTAAAAGTTCGCTTATTCATAAAGTTACAATCAAAGTCAGAAAAAAATTGCATGTGAGTTGGTGAAACTCTAAACTGGATCTTTTGAGTCAATAATTAAACGGAGAGAATTATGTCGACCGAATCAAAGTGTCCGATGTCCGGTGCAATTCACGGAACTACTATGATTAGCAAGCGATCGAATACCGATTGGTGGCCAGAGCAATTGAGCTTAAGACTATTACGCCATCATTCGCCCTCATCAAACCCTATGGGTGGACAATTCAAATACTCTGAAGCGTTCAAAACGCTCGACTTAAAAGCCGTTATTAAAGATTTACATGCCTTGATGACCGATTCGCAAGAATGGTGGCCTGCTGACTTTGGTCATTACGGTCCATTTTTCATTCGTATGGCTTGGCATAGTGCTGGAACTTATAGAATTAGCGATGGGCGCGGTGGGGCGAGTACTGGATCGCAACGCTTTGCTCCATTGAATAGTTGGCCCGATAACGTCAACCTAGATAAAGCGCGACGCTTACTATGGCCTATTAAGAAAAAATACGGTGTTGCCATTTCATGGGCTGATTTAATCATTCTCACTGGTAATGTCGCCTTAGAATCAATGGGTCTTAAAACTTACGGATTTGCTGGAGGTCGCATAGATCATTGGGAATCTGAAGATGAAATCTACTGGGGTTCGGAAGAGGCCTGGTTAGAGGATAAGCGATATACCGGTGATAGAGATCTTGAAAATCCACTTGCTGCGGTGCAACTAGGATTAATGTATGTTAATCCCGAAGGTCCCAATGGTAAACCCGATCCACTTGCAGCAGCACGTGATATTCGCGAAACTTTTGCACGTATGGCTATGAACGATGAAGAAACCGTAGCACTCATTGCCGGCGGTCATACTTTTGGTAAGGCACATGGTGCTGGTGATCCTGGAAAATATATGGGACCGGAGCCTGAAGCCGCGCCCATTGAACAACAAGGTTTGGGTTGGAAAAGCAGTTTGGGTACCGGTAAAAGTCAGTTCAGTATTACCAGTGGTTTAGAAGGTGCTTGGACACCAAACCCGATTAAATGGGACAACGATTATTTCAATAATCTATTTGGTTTTGAATGGGAACTGACAAAGAGTCCAGCCGGGGCTCATCAGTGGAAACCCAAGGGTGCAGCAGCAGATGGAACAGTTCCAGATGCTCACGATCCAACAAAGCGGCATGCACCCATTATGTTCACTACCGATCTTTCGCTGCGCATTGACCCAGCCTATGAGAAAATTTCTAGGCATTACCACCAAAATCCAGAAGCTCTTGCTGAGGCGTTTTCTAAAGCTTGGTATAAATTAACTCATAGAGATATGGGACCGATTTCACGCTATTTGGGACCCTTAGTGCCACAGGAGCCATTGATTTGGCAAGACCCATTGCCGGCAGTAGAAGGGGAGTTAATTAACGAGAAAGACATTAACGCGTTAAAGCCTAAAATTCTTGCGCTTGGCTTATCTAATTCTCAGCTCATAAAGACTGCTTGGGCATCAGCTGCAACATTCCGTGTATCGGATAAACGTGGCGGTGCAAACGGAGCAAGAATTCGTCTAGCTCCGCAGAAAGATTGGGAAGTAAATGAACCCAAAGAACTCGCAAAAGTATTGCAAAAATTAGAGGGCCTGCAACAAGAGTTTAATCAATCAGGTAATAAAAAACTGTCAATGGCCGACCTCATTGTATTGGCAGGGTGCGTAGCTGTAGAGCAAGCCGCGAAGCAGGGGGGGTATGACATTAAAGTTCCCTTCTCTCCAGGTCGCACCGATGCCTTACAAGAAGATACCGATGTTGAGTCTTTCGCCGTATTAGAGCCAACAACAGATGGCTTTAGAAATTTCCAACGCAAAGATAAACACATGAAAGTGGAAGAGTGTTTGGTGGATAGGGCGCAATTAATGCGCATGACAGCACCTGACATGACAGTTTTAATCGGAGGAATGCGGGCATTGAATGCCAACTTTGGTGACACCAAGCATGGTATCTTTACGAATCGTCCTGGCGTTTTAACGACTGATTTTTTTGTTAATCTGCTAGATATGAATACCAAATGGGATCCATCAAGTACTTCAGGGATTTATGAAGGGCGCGATCGTTCGACTGATAAAGTCAAATGGACTGCAACACGCGCGGATCTTATTTTCGGTTCTCATTCTGAACTCCGTGCTATTGCAGAGTTTTATGCCTGTGATGATGCAAAAGAAGAGTTCGTAAAAGACTTTGTTGCTGCTTGGAGCAAAGTAATGGATCTAGACCGTTACGATTTAGTTTAGGTATGTAGTAGAAACGTAGCTCGTATTATGTTGAGTAACGCGGGCTACGGATAGTTTTAATATCTGTGAATAGAGTACTGCGCGATCACGGCCGTTATGCTTTTTATTACGGGAATTGTGATAAAGTTTAATTCCAGCGGCTGAGTCTGAACCCTATATCTTCTTTTGTGTGGTTGGGTTTAAATATTTTACACAAATATAGGAGTAATAAAGCGAGAGATCCGATTTGGAGCAGATTGAAATAACTGGCTTCGTTACCCAATCCTATTTCGCCCTGGGTTTGTGCTAATGGATTATTAAAAGGAGCTAACACTGTGTTATTAGCAAATAGATTTAATCGTTCGCATTCGTTAGCGTATGGGAATTCATTGTCATAACCTGTATCTTTGTTAGGAATTGTGGTTGGTGCAAAATTAATGTTTATATCGGGAAATTGCTTGGAGCAATGTTCTATAACTCGTTCAAAACCATTCTTATGGTACGCACCAAAGATGACATATACTTGCTCTTTTCTCTTTTGCTGAGCTAATGCAACAGCTCTTTTAATCGTAATAAATTCTCTTTCGAATTGATTGGATAAAAGGCTATAAAGTTGTTTCTTAGTAAAGTTCTCACCATGAGTAACTATTTGCATATCCCGCGCATATTTATTTGCTAACTTCCTATTTTCACCAGGATCATCAAAAAAATTACCGTGAACTACTGGAATTATCCCATATCTCACCGCAAACATTTGCGATTCGCGCTGTAAAATGCGCTTCTGGTTAGCGCTTAGTAGAGAATACTGCTCAGGTAAACCTTGGGGAAATGCTGAGCTGATTCTGGAATGTGACACACTGTTTGGTACATGCCATTCTGTCTCGAATTGCTCATACATAACCAGCATTTGCTTATCTTGAAGAGATTGCTTTTTTAAGAACGATGCTATCTCGAACTGGCTTTTGGCAACACGTTCTGCGCTCTCTTTGTATTCTGCTGGGAGTTCAGTCACGTCAGATAAAAAAATTGATGCGCCATGAATTGATAATAAAACAGTAACTTGCATGGATCGACCGACTATAAATAAACGGTCAATATTTTACCGTATTCTCATAAATATTGCAATTTGACTATAGAAAGTCCAGGACGTAGCCACTTTGTTCTCATACCTTATAAAAGTCTGAATATCTATATTAAACGTTATGACCGTATCGAACGGCTAAGCATTAAGGTTTGATAAACTATATTAAAGAAACCCAGAAACTACCGTTCATAACGTGTGCAACGTAAATATATATAATAACAGTCTAGTAATCACTTTCAATTGTCACTAAATTCCCCCAACCTGTATACCGTATTTTCTAGATATTCGATGCATGTATTGTTTTATCCCAACAATTAATGTATAATTAATCACCAACTATTTTAACGGGTTTATAGTAAAATGCCTCACTATACAGATACCGCTTTATCTTTATTAAAAAAAAATGAACTCGATTCAAGTAAGAATATAGATAAAGTAATGAATCTTGAAAATAACCATTTAAATCTTGCTCGAGCACTGGATTTTTTACTTGCAGCGAAAATCCTGAATCAAAACACATTTGATCAACTGCTCGATAGAAATCAAGAGTGTTTGCTGGATGTGCACGGTGATACTCGAGCATTATGGTACCTAATACCTGAATACCTTAAAACACAACAGACATGGGATGAGATTCTAAATCTTTGCTCTGAAAAAAGGCAATTAAGCCATGTAATACAAGGAATTGGTAAATTCATTAATGAACATAAGATTAATGAAGTAGAAATAGATGAAATTACTGAGTACCAATCACCTTCACCAAGATGAATTGCTATAAGTAAAATGGAATTCTTGATATAGACTTATTGAGCCCCAAACTGTATTTTTCGATTTTTAGTAATTTTCTAAAACTGAACAAATGTTCGAAAACTTGCTTGCATTGATAATTGATTTTATTATGTACAAGCGTGATGTAGAGGTTATATGCAAGCAAATGTAAATGATGATGCACAAAATAATGATATTAACTCCTATAGTCAATTTCTAACTTTATATCACTATGCAAGTACTACTGGCACATTGCTTGTAAGCGGTTTAGCTGCCGCTGGTGCCACATTGGCATTATATAAAGTCGGAGCAATGTTAGGTTTTTCCGTTACAGCTACATCTGTGGGAATTGGTCTGATATTCGTTGGACTTTTTGCTAAAGAGCCTGTTGAAAACTTTTTAGCAATGTGCAGACTATCAAGCTGCGTATAATGAAGAAGTAAATAAAGACAATCAAGCTCGGATATAATTAATAACCAGTTTGCATAGTATGGCTGGGGGAAAATGACAAAAGCATTCTAAGAAGTCTTAAAAGTAGCATCAACAAGGATAGTCATCTAGCTAACGTAAGAAAAAAATAACCAAAAATCCCGCTCTATTATGTTTAGCATAATCTTAAAACTTCACACAACACGCATTGAATACTATAGTTATTCAAAGTCTGATTATCTATATTAAAGGAGCCTGATTGGATCCGTTCATAGCGTTAACTACGTTAGCGTGGGTTGGCGGCAGCATGTTCACAGGTATAAATGATGCTGGTCAGCACACCACCACCCATGGCACCGTATACGGTTTTGTAGAATAACCAGGTATTCGTCCACGTATAGGTATTTTTAATCCTCGCTCCATATCATTAGCGAAAACAAATGAATTTGGATGGAGGTTGCTTTGATCTGAAAAAAGAACAAGCGAGCACCTCAAAAACCTATAGAAATCCGGAACCGCCACAACTGACTTGATTAGCCTCTTGTGCTAAAATCCGGCATAAAATCAAGGTGCTTTTGCTCAATGTGTTCAGAAATTTTTCGTTTTTTTTGTCGTATGTTATACTACCAGTATGTAAATTAATAGCGGTCTGGCATGTAGCTCTCGTTCCTTCGTTGGCCTACACTCAGATTTTTTAATAATAGGTCATAGAATGTATATTAAATTAAACGTGCTCCAAAACGGGACTTGTGCGCAAATTATTGCTTCTACGGAGCCGCATGAAGCTCCTTATCAGAGTGCCACTATGTTTACACGACGAGTTAAAATATGGCATAACGGTCGTACAGAAAGCTTAAATGCCAATTGGAACTCGACAAATTACGACAATGATGACTATGTCACGTTTAAAAGCACCGTTCCTTTTGCTACCTTCTGTGAGCAATTTTCCGAATCTGAGTACAATAAGCCAATAAGATACGATATGATGCGCCATAATTGCGCCCATGCCGCACATTATGCCTTAGGATTAGCAAATATTAATTTACCTTTAAGACTTCTGTATTTAGTACCTCTCTCAGTGAACTCCTGGGCAAAAATACCCCTTCCTATTTTATCACCTTTAAATATATTTTATATGGCTAGGGACCATAAAGACCAGCAGATAAATCATGCACCACGGCCCTTAAGTCGAGTGAATTTTCAAGTGGAATTAGCAGCAACTACGCTTGGTTTTTGGTCTAGATCAAATTCAACTGACCCTAAAAGCGGTGCAGCTAGGACCATCGCTAAGGAAATTAAAATAGCCTCTAAAATACGACCGCATCATAATGAACAGTACTTAGAAACAGTATATCAAACGCTTGATATGCTGCTTCACGGATCAGAGATACCCAAAGGGGAGGCTTATGGTTTTTATAATTTGTTCAGAAAAAGGGAAATGTCTAAAGCCGTTAAAGTAATGGATAGGTATATGAATGCATCGAGTGTAGTTATGGGTTTAAGTGTTTCGTTTAGCATACTTAATTACAATTTTAATTGGCTGCCTACCACTTATTCTATAACGGATAGAGTAGCATCCTCATTAGTTTCTTCTCTAATTGTTTTAGCATTCATCTACCATAACAGATCAATCCTCGAACAGGATGAAAACCATAAAGCACCAGTGATTGATACGCCGTTGTCACAAGCGTTAGAGCAGGTGAAAATTGCATCGAACGAGCAGCAGTCAATGCAATTTGCTTTGTGAGAGGTAAATCGATTATCGTTAACTGATTGAGATTGAATAGGGAATTGAGATGCAAATTGGACCTAAAAAATTTATAACGTACTCGCTATATAGCTCCATTACAGTATTTGATACATGAAGCACATTGGGCTTAGTGGTTTTATTTCTAACTTCATTAAGATTTTCACAGCGATATTTCACATGAATTTTATTATCCCAACAGATTATATCTTCATGCCGTAATGCTAAAGCTTGGCCAATGACACGAAGAATTAGGTAGTCACTACGTATTTCATCAAATTTCTAGGTTGTTATTATTCCCACAGTCTATTAATTGGGGAAAAAAAATGATTTTAAATAAAGAACAAAAAAGTAATTTAATTGATTGTATAAACGTTATATTTAAAAATCTTGAAACTACTACCTTTGGACAGGCGGTATTAATAAAAGAGAAATGGCAAAACCTTACATTAGAAAATATACATAATGCGTATTTACATAATTTTGGAAATAATAGAAATTCTTTGTTAGAGGCTAACTCCTTATCGCTGATACTTTTTATTGCAAAACAATCACTCGAGAATATCCGAACCAAAAACAATGTAAGAATGGACAGTTTGGAAATAAAGAATACCCTTCAAGCGATTGATGATCTTGGAGCTGCATTTTTAGAAATTGACAATGATCAAAAAACACCAAACTATCCTGAATTTATAGCTGAGTTAAAAAGAGTGCAACAACATCAACAAGATCTACTGCGTAAATTAGATGATGTACAGCGCAAGCTTGATGATTTGTCCTTAGAACAAAAAAATGTTCGTGATGAATTAAAAACTAAAGCTAGTAGCGCAGAAGTTACAGGGGTTGCAAAATCCATTAGCGAATTAAATTCCCGTGTCGACCTATTAACAGCAAAGGTATCAGCCATCGAAGGTAAATCACAGCATACTTCTTTAAAAATATTTAAGTAATTGGCCGGTTGCTAAATAGCGCCACCTTAAGCATTTTATGTGGGACTGCACTGCTGTGGCACTCCCACAAAGTAATATCTGTAGTATTTTCAAAACCTGTTAATTGCCAGTGGAAATGTATCTCGATTAATAATATTGTAAGGTTGCATGCATTCATTAGGTTCGCACGTCACAGTGCTAAAATCCCATCATGGCGCTTAAAATCTAGTGGCTTAAACAAGATTTCTCCTGTAACACTATTATAAATAGGTTTGCCAAAAGTTTTTAATAGTTCTATAGCTTCACGCTCCAATACAAGTGCTGTTGCATTCACCAGAAAGTATTTTACATCCTCAGCAATGCCTATATGTCCGAATACTTGCCCCTCATAGGGACTTTTATTTTGATAGCATGCATAGAATGTATGTGTGGGATTATCTAAAATAGGGGTTAAAGAATCATAGAATGTGAATGTTGCACGGTGCTTAGCATGCTCTTCTAAAACAGCAGTAAAATTACCATATTGCAATGAAGTAAATTTTCCTACCAAGCTACTCCTAGATACATCATGGCAAAGTACGTATTTCGGCCTCAGATAATGTAACCTTTCATCATTTATATAATCTAAAGTTGGACTATTAGGATCAAATAATTCAAAGGGAAGCTCGAGGAATGTGGCTTCAATTATTGCTCGATTTTTAACAGCTTCCCTGTTTTTTCCAACCTGGTGAATATTCAAAAACTCTCTTGTTTCACTGAGCGATTTAATAATATGCCCAGGGAAACATAATCTCAATTCAACTTTCTGAAAATAAGTTATTTCCTGTTTGTCATGTTTTTCTTTTTTAATGTACAAACGTTCTACTAAAGTAGACGCAATATCATTAATTTGATAATTATCAAGCCATGTCAGCTCAAACGCTTTATCCAAAGTTAAAGGAACAGCAAGTAATTCAGGCAGCACATTATAAGGATTCTTAGTATCTAAAATAATTCTATTATTTTTAGCAAAAAAGAATGAGCTAAACACTTAATACACCCTGTCTCACTGTGTAACCTTGGACAGGAATATACTAAATCATGGACAGTTCCACATGCGTAGCAAATACCTATTACATCGTACTAACTAAACAAATTGGAGCCACCTGAGGAAATGGATCCCGGACATTAACGAAGACTAAACTCGCAAGCGAGCCAAGTCTTCGTAAATTCCGGGACGTCAATAGTTAGTCCTGGGCTACGAGAACAAAAAAAGTTCTATTGTTGACAATTAATATTTGGGGAATTACCTAAAAGATGTGGTTTATTTCTCTTATCCTCCGCAGGTTAAAGATCCGATGTTGGTTCTCGACCCAACCTACAGCTGGATAGTTCAATGATTGACAAAAAAATAGCCAAGTTGGTATCATTGTCATCCTAATTGATCATACCAATTGTTTTGAGCGAGTTAAGAAATGAATGATTTAGAAGATTTAGATAATTCGGATACAGAAGAAGTAGGTAACCAGCCTTATCCTGAGGGCTTAGATACAAACAATTTTCCAACAATGAATTCATTTACCCCATACTTTTGGCCCACAAGAAGTGCAAATAATAGAAATGTGCCAGCCACTGATCAACAAGAGGATTGGACCGGGTTAATGCATCTAGCGGAGGAGTTATTTGGATCACCTGATGAATTAGAGTCGCTCAACGTATCAAGTCTGAGTATTTTTGCACAGGCAGAACCGATGGATTACGAATCAATAGAAGTATCATCAGACGAGATGGATTACAGTCCAAGCTAGGTGGTATTAAAAATGCCGTGCCGGTGTCTGGTATTTTTAGTGAAACAGTGACCCCCACGGGGTAGTTTCAGACCTCACCTAAAAGGTCTTGTAATAAATGAGTTATTTATTTAGCATGCAATTTTTGAATTATGGTGGTGATGCTTGTGGAAAATTATCTAGATCAGCAAATCGTTATTACCCCATCAGACCCTGAAGATAATTTTTCCAATTTGCTCAGTACTTTGAGCAAAGAGAAAGGTTGGGTGCCTGCATTTTCACCCCAGACAATTCGTCATCCCCAAACCCAAAACTCCATGGTCGTGGTTTTAACTGAATCCGTTTTTCCATTTACCAAGCCCGAACGAACATCAAAAACTGCAGAGAAAAAAGAGCAAGAAGATTTTTATGGCGTGTTTAATCCTCTTGCTCTAGGCAAGGGAGGTTTTGCCTCGGTACATCCTGTTGTTTGCACATTAAAGAAAGGCGCTGATTTAGATAGTCCGCAATGGATTATCAAAACAAAGCCCCTTGGTAACAAAAGAGTAGTCAAAACCAATAGCACTCTTGGGCCTACAAGTAAGAATTATAACTCTTCACTTAAAACCTTAATTAAAGAACATGAAATTGGACAGTATGCATCCCATATGGGATATCGTTACAAAACCAGTTGTCCTGATCAAAAGAACGGGTTTTTATTGATGCGCCAGCTTCCTGGCGTAAGTTTTGAGACTATCCTACAAGCCAGAAAAGTTGATCCCAGTCTAATCTCCGATAGAGAACGCCTGATCATAACCATGAATTTATTAAGCATCATTGATAAACAAACGGTTGATTATAAGCATCCAGATGATCAAGACGTCTATCTAATTCATCAGGACATAAAACCTCATAATCTATTATTGAGCAAAGACCTCACAGTTAATCTCATTGATTATGGTTTGGCTGCATGGAGTAATCGAATATTTAACGAAGAGCTCGCCGGCACTGCTTTATTTGTAGATCCTTTATTGTGGGATGATCAAAATCTCAATCCATCTACAGACAGCGATCATTTTTCACTCGCTCGGGTGATTGCTGAACTTTGGGGCGATACCAGTAGTGATGATGCACGTAATTTAAGCGACTTCATTTCAATGCGCCGTCGAAATTCAATTCATAATTTACTCGAGGGGGTAAGTCTATTCTCTGAAGATGATAAACGGCTTATTAAGGAAATAATTATAAGTCTCAATCAATATGAGTCGAACAAACGAACTGGACTTAGGGCCGCTTTGAACCAATTTGCGGATATTTTAAAAAGATACCCTGCACTCAGTAGCGATACTACTCCTTCAAAACTTGCCGCTTTTATAGATGGTTTAAATAAAAAGCAACAAAATCAAGAAACCATGGCTCAATATAAAGCACAACAACTTAGCGCATTAAACCATGCAGCGATAATCAAACAAAACACTATGGTTAGCGAGCTTAATGCATCATCATTGGAGCGCTACAAAAGTGCGTCTTTTAAAACGCAAGTGCGCAGTTGTATTAAACAAGCAACGAATAGTAAAGAAAAAATTTATGCGCCTCATGGCATTATCCAAAAGGCGCATAGAGTTGTGACCAGCAACCGTGTAGTAGAAGAAAAATTAACAGCGCTACAGCCCCTGGATACTATTCCTGCGCGATTAAGCTTATTAGAAGGTTTAAAAAATAGAGTCAATTCGCTTTATATGAATCCTACAATTGAACTGGAGGCCTTAGTTCAAAGCGCTCAGGATCTTAGTGTTGAAATGGAGCAATTTGAAGTCACCGATAAACTCGTTTTAGTTCTAAAACGACAGATATCTAATTTAAATTTGGTTGATGCGCAGCAATTCAGTTTCAACCTCTTTTATAAAGTGGAATTTTCTTCGTTACTGCCAGATCTTGTGACGCTTCTTGGTAGGGTAAATCGCACTTCATTAGCTAGTGATCCTTTAAAAGATAAAATGATCGCTTTGTTAAGGCAATTGGAGGTGGCGGATCAAGAGCAGCTTAGTAGTTTACATAAAGATATTCTTGGGTATAACAACATATTTGAGTTGTTTGTTTGGATTGGGCAGAGTAATGCAACATCCGATAAGTTTTCTAGAGGATTACGCGTTAAATTATTTGACGAGAAGCAAGCCCCATTTGATTTTAAATATTGGAATAGGTATAGAGTGTGCGAGCTCGACTTTTTCAATAGAATTCCTACTACGGCCAACTTAAGTGAACAGCTGTATCTTCTTTTCCAGGAGCGTAGCTGCGATTCAGTAGCAAGTTATAAGAAATTGGAGGTAATTTTTCAGCGAACTGAGCATTGTCTTCTTCTGAACGAAGAGAAATATAGCGCTTTGATTCATCTTATTCTTAAAAATAATGACCCTGTGGTATTAAATAAGTTCCGCGCGATAATGTGGGACTTTTTAAATACAGAGCATTGTAATGCTGTGCTTAAGCAAGGATTATACAGAAATTTACTTGAATTAAAGCCTCAAAATTTTGGTATTTTTGGCAACTTTTTTAAATCAATTGAAGCGGTAATGAACGGGGTTCTCTGCATCGGCGCAGTTAGGGCCACCAATAGTACAGCGCCGAATTCTTGAATAGATAATTGTAATGATGAGGACGCGTGGCCCGTATTAGCGTAGTGTAATACAGGCACCGTTTTACTCCCTGGTCTGTTTACTCGCACTCTTTACTAGTTTTATGAATTGTTGTAACTCACAAGATGTTCCGCCACACGCGGGGATTACCACCGGATTGCCATTAAAAGTTACTTTCACAGTGTACGAATTAGTACTTGTCTCATACAAAGCAAAATTTACATTAGAGGCGTAGCCTGGGGCTGTATACATAGGAGAATATCTTCTAAGTTATTGATCGAGATACCGCTGAGCTTGCACCAACGGGGGTAGTTATCTTTTCACGTATACGACCGCGCAAGCGCGACTAGTCAAACTTTGACGACCTTGCAAGGTGATGTAAGTTCTCTATATCAAATCACAGATGATTATTCAGAAATGTGTATTACCCCAAAAAATGCAGATGAATTAATTGAATTATTGCAAAGGCGACATGCTATTTTAAAAGAGGAGCGCACTGCAAAACGCCATGGAGAATTTAAAATTAAAGATAATAAAGCGGGAAATTCTTCATTTGTGGCACATGAGGATGCAAGATTATTGGTATTGAAGTTAAAGCAAGTCAAATGATTCTTAATCAAGATTTCCGTGGTTTGAGAAAACGGGCTGGTTAAGCTGATAAAAATTGGGTTAGCGGGATAGTTCTAATTAGGGGAGATAAATACTTGTCATTTGGGGATAAGCTTTAGATAATCGCTTCTCACTTATTGATTAAATAATCGCTGTCACGCAAACGGGGTCGGCAAATGGTATAAACACTTAGAGTTTATACGCTATCACAAAGAAGCGGGCTACTTGGGATAACGGGTTACAATACTTAAGGAACTAGTATGTTTCGAAATAAAATTTCTCCGCAAGATTTTTTAAATGCTGCTGTAAAAGGAGACTTGAAAATTGTACAACAATATATCGACAAAAAAAATGATATTACCGTAAGGGACGACGACGGGAAAACCGCTTTAATACTTGCCGCTGCAGAATATCATGTTGAAGTCGTTAGGCTTTTACTTCCCCTTTTTACTACGGATACCCTAAACCTTAAGTCTACACATGGCAAATTTAATGCACTGATGAGCGCTTTATATGCTCGACACAAATCTGACCCAGACTCATTGCTTGGTGTTGTTAATACCTTATTAAATGCTTCAGGGCTGGACATTCAGGCCGAGAATTCATGCGGCCAAACTGCCTTAGATATTGCTCTTTATAATTGCAGTGTGGATACCATCATAAAGCTTATTGCTGCAGGCGCAACCATTAGAACGAATCAAAGCAAGAAAGCCCTGATAGCTATTAAAGCAAATCCTCTCATTAGTAACCAAACGCAAAAAATACAAGTTCTTACCTGCCTCATGGGTGCAGGCTTAGACATCAGTATTGTCGATAACTCAGGTGACACACTTTTAACCCGCGCCGTTGCTGAGGGTGAAGTCGACTTGGTAAATTTTTTGATAGCCCAAAAACAAAACAATAATGGTACTAATCCAGAAGGCGACATCGCACTTATATTAGCCGCTGAAAAAGGGCGCATCGAAATAGTAAAAAAACTTGCAACCGATTCTTCTATTAATGTGAATGCCGCTAATTCACAGGGTAATACCGCACTAATGGAAGCAATTATACATAGGCATGATGATGTCAGCCTATACCTTCTGCAAATTACGCGTCTCAAGATTAATGCGACGAACAGCAGAGGTAATACCGCATTAATTTTAGCGACGCAGGGAAATCAAGCTGTTATTGTAAATTCTTTGCTTTCAATTACAGGGAACGATGTGAATTCCGCGAATAACCAAGGGGAGACTGCTTTGATCGTGGCTGCTAGAGAGGGACATATCCAAATTGCAGAACGGTTATCTCAGGAGCGCGAGTTGAATTTTAATCTCAGTGATTTAGATGGTAATACTGCATTACACTGGGCTGCTATAAAAAGACAGACATTTATTATTAAACTTCTGCTCTCTAAAGATGCAAATGCAGGTATAGAGAACAATAATAAACAAAAACCAGATCAACTTACTGAAGACCAATATACAATTCATTTACTTCAATCTTCGAGTAAAACTGCATCAGAAAAATTAGATGAATTTTTTGCAAAGCGAGATCGTCAAGCAACTAGGTGCAATACAAAGGACGAGCGACAACATACTGAATCTACTAGAAAAGAGATACAAACATTAGTAGGCCTTTCAATGCATGCAGCGTCTAATAGTATCCAATTTGCGCTAGCACACCTTGATAAAACCGAAAATCTTAATGGCTTGGATACTTTACTAGTTGATATATCTAATTTGATCGCTGCCATAAGCGATGGAAAGAAACTGGATAAGTATGCTCATAACCTATTAAAAGTAGCTGCAACCATGGGGCACCAATCTGCAGCAGATATTGTGGCTAATTTTCGTGATGATTCGGAATTAGTTGTAACGGTGGAAAATGAACAAATTGCTGTTTCTTCAGGGGATGCCTTACCTAGTAATCAAGTCTTAAAAACACCAGGCATTAGACCTTTTTTTGATAAAACAGCCCGTGATGCAGGAAAACCAGAAGCAGATCCTCTAAAACCGTCATTGCACATCTGAGTTTTGAATTTAATTACGATTTTGCAAAAAAAAGACGCAGATCCCCAGTTTAGATCAATTGCTCACTTTGGGTGAAAAAAAAGTGAAGCTACCAGCGTCACTGCATTTATCTGCAGTGCCGCTGAAAAAATTCATTACGCAGGTGTCAGCGCATAATCCTACCAGAAAGAGAAGATTGAACGATTATGTCGTTATATCACAAGGCCGGGCAATTCAGCCATTTATTACTTAACGTTCAGGGCTTGACCCTCATGCCGTAAGACATCAACATAAGAAATACAGGACGCGCTATGGCAGTCCTAAACGTCAAGGCTCCATTCGTAACAGGCGATTTATAAATGAGCGGCCTAGCATTGTAGACGAAATGGAACGAATAGGTGATTGGGAGATAGATACTATTATCGGTAAAAATCATCAGCAAGCTATCGTTTCGATAGTCGAGCGAAAAAGTAAATTTACATTCTTAAGAAAAGTTAATAGAAAAACGGCTGCAAATGTTTAACAAGTAGTTATCGATGCCTTTGAAGGGGATTGCAGACTAGTGCTTACAATTACCGCAAATGCTGTGTTGCATTAGCGAGTTGAATCCGCCTGAACGGAAAATCATTAAGGTCTGATTATATATATTAAAGGAGCCCTGAAGTTACCGTTCAGATCGTTCACAAGGTTGGAATGGTAGACTAGCATTTTATACTTGTTGTTGTAAATATTATTCTGCAGTTTTGGGTAGC
>Ga0075158_10000008_pt1 | contig 149311 bp, 112 predicted proteins | sample JI91814BDNA_FD_70968 | JGI IMG/M metagenome (GOLD analysis project Ga0075158, IMG submission 70968) | Wastewater effluent complex algal communities from Wisconsin, to seasonally profile nutrient transformation and Carbon sequestration -... | ecosystem: Engineered > WWTP > Effluent > Algae... | reverse complement strand
TAATAAAGTGTTGATGAATTTATCAGAACAACAACAGAGTTTTATTTATGAGTTAGAAAAAGAAAAATTACACGGCATGGTTAAAACAGCAAACAACTTTGCTGAAGTTCTGAATCATTTGCCTGTTGAGGTGCGGACAAAGGTTTACAATACATTTAAGTCAATACTGCCAACCCTCATAAATTCAGCAGAAGATTTTACTGCGATACTAGGCAATTTATCCGAAGCTAATCGTAAAGAAATTTTTGTGGCAACTAAAGCTAGGCTTCCAAGCCTTATCAAATCAGTTTTTCAATTCAGATTTGTCGCAACTTATTTGGAAGAACCGGAGCTCACAGAACTTAGCGATTTAATGAATGAAAAACTCTTTTCATTAATTCGTTCAAGTTCTGATATTGGCTATGTTCTGTCCGTCTTACCCATACAACGATGTCCCCAAATTTTAGACAAGATAAATAATCAACTTCCTATGCTGATTAGTTCAGCAGAAGGATTTGTCCAAATAATCAATAACTTAACGATGCAAAAACGCACTATTGTTTATGATTATTTCAAAGAAAAAATCTTTGGTTTTATAAAAACACCGAGCCAATTTAAGTTGGTAATAGAGCATCTACCGGAAGAACAACGCCCGAGCTTTTATGAGGGGATGAAACTGAAGTTATCCCAATTTATTAGGACGGCTACGGGGCTCAATAAAGTTCTACAAATTCTAACAGATGAACAATGTACAATGGTTCTCGAATCGGTAAAAACCAGGTTGCCATGCTTAGTTAATTCTTCTGTTGATATTAAGAATGTTTTTGAGCATTTATCAGCAGAAAAACAAAGTATCCTTTATGCAAGGTTGAATCCACGGCTGTCAACTTTAGTAAGGACCAGAGAGGGTTTGGTGCAAACCCTAAAACATTTACACCTAAACTTGTTCAATACCGTTATAGAAGACCTGAAAGAAAAATTACCGCAATTGGTCTGTTCAACCGAGGACCTTACAGAGGTTATCAGGTTTCTATCTGCTGAAGAAGGTCATTTGATTTTCACAGCAATTAGACCAATGTTGCTCAAAGAAATAAATACCACCGAACAAATAAAAGAACTGTTCCCTGTCTTAACCCCTGAATTACGCAATAGCGTGTTTGACGAAATGAGAGATAGGTTTCCTTCCCTTATCAGTTCAGCAACTGATTTTTACCATATAGCAAGATATTTGAAAGATGAACAAATAAGACAATTGATTGCAATGATGGGCGATAAATTAGAGCAATTGATCAAAACATCAGAAGATTTTACCTTTGTTTATCAATCGTTACCTTTAGACCAAAAAATTAGATTATTTGAGAAGCATAAAGCATACCTGCTCGCGTCTGTAAAAGTTGTTGATGATCTCAATGTAATTGTTTCTTGCTCAACACTAGATCAATTTATTACTCTCTTCGATCAGCTCAAGGAAAAAATTCCCCACTTACTCAAAACTACGAAAAACTTTACTGATCTTATGTATTTCTTATCAGTAGCACAGCGACGAATATTTTTTAATTTTTATAAAGAAACCTTATTAAGCAAAGTAAGTTCTGCTAAAGACTTTAATGACATTATGAGTGTTCTTTCTTTGGATAAGCGCATCTATGTTTTTGATAAGGTATTTCCTAAATTACCCAGTTTAATTAAAAACGCGGAAGACTTTTCCTTAGTCCTTAAGTTTTTAACCTTAACGCAGCGCGACTTAGTATTCGAGGCGATGAAAAGCAATTTGCGCAACTTGGTTACTTCTGTCCGAGATTTCAAAATTATCACAACGCGTTGTTCGGACGACTCAGCAGAAATTCTATTTAATGAATACAAAGATACGTTAGTCCTTCTAGTGAATAACTCCACTGAATTAACCGAACTTTTAGAAATTTTAATACCATCGCAAAAAGCAGTAATTTACAACGCATTAAGGGCAACTATACCCCAACTCATCAACTCTCTTGGTGAATTTATTCGTGTTGCAAGACACTTACCGTTCGAACAGTTCAAGCTGTTTTATCAAGATGTTAAAGAGAATTGGCCACACTGGATAAAAACAGCTGAAGACTTTTCGCTGGCACTGAATTCATTTTCAACTGAGCAAAAAGCTTTAGTTATAGATAATCATGAAAATCTTCACTCGTTGGTAAATACCGCCCAAGATTTTGCACAACTCATAGGTCTCATGGACGATACTCAAAGGAATAAGTTGGTAACTGCACTAGGTGATAAATTAATTCCTTTGCTAAAAACACCTAAAGACTTTAATGCAATATTAAATCACTTTTCAGGTATGCAACGCAGCATTATAGTTGAAGGGGTGAAGCATTTACTGCCTACTATTATCAATACGGTCAGTGATTTTGAGCTTGTTGTAGATAAGTTATCCCCAGAGCAACAACAGTATGTTTTTGAAAAGTATATCGATAAAATTCTTGAAACAGTTACCACAGGAAGAGAGTTAAACAAAGTATTCAAGCAATCAACCATAGAGCAAATGCAGGTTGTACTCGCCAAAATACCATTAAAAATTCCAAGTATCATTCGTTCTGTTTATGATTTTAGGGATGTATTTGATAATTTGCCAGAAGATCATCAGAGTATTCTTTTTGATGCGCTTAAAGGACGGCTGCCTTTATTGGTTAATACTGGCGAGCAACTTAAATACGCGCTTATAGCTTTGTCAGACGGGCAATGCAATGTTGTTTTAGACAGTTTTAAAGATAGGTTACCTCTTTTTCTTAATTCTAATATCGATTTTTGGGATACAATCAGTTATTTAACCAACGAGAAAATATTTTCAGTTTTTGAACTAATCAAAGATAAACTGCCTAGTTTTATACAATCAATTAATGATTACGTAAGAACTAAAAATTTAATGAATAAGGAGCAGCGCCAAGATCTTTTTAATCGGTTTGAAGACAAGCTACCCGGCATGATTAGTTCAGCTCAAGATGTTAAGGACGTGTTGAAAGATACAACAGAGGAACAACGGAATAAACTGTTTGCTCACATTGAAAAGAAACTACCAGATCTCATTAATACGGCCATAGATTTCAATACAATTTTCTTTGCTTTATCAGCAGAGCAACGTTTAGTTCTTCATAAGTGTATTGCGGTAAAACTACCAGGTATGATTAACTCCTTGTATGACTTTAGCCTCATGGTTGCAGGTGGTACCAAAGAGCAAGTAGAAAGCATTTGTAAGGCAATCAACTATAAACTTCCCAGCTTTGTTTTATCCGTTGAAAATTTTAAAACCTTATTGGGTTGCATCACTCCGGATCTAAGGCCTGCTCTTTACTCTTCGTTGAAATTAACAGTACATAGACTTATAAAATCCGGTTTAGACTTTGCAAGAGCAACAGATTATTTGCCTAAAGAATCTCGTGATTTAATGTTCAAGTCTTTGAAAGGTACACTTAATTCTTTGATAACTTCACCTGAAGACTTATGTAATATTTTAAAAAATCTATCAGAAGTTCAGTGCGCTGAGGTACTAACCACATTGAAAAAGCGATTACCTCTTTTAATACCGTCAGCTGCAGCATATAGAGAAACGCTAACTAATTTAGAGATGACTAAACGACCCTTGGTTTTGAACGCTTTGCAAATAAAACCTAGCAGTTTGATCCATTCGTCTGCAGATATGACAAATGTATTAAGTGTTTCGTCACTAAGTGATTGCAGTACTATTTTGGAGGAGTTCAAATCAAAACTACCAGAGATAATACAATCTCCTCAGGATCTAAAGAGCGTTATTAATCCTCTTCATGAGGAGTCCCGAAAAATTGTACTGGCAGCAATGCAAGGTGTTTTACCGAATTTGTTTAAAACTGTTAGAGATTATACGATCTTAGCAGATTGCTTTAATAGGGATACTCGGGTGCAAATTGCAGAAGGTATTGCGGTGAAGCTGCCTGATTTGATCATCTCTGCAAATGATTTTATTAAAATCTCTAATCTGTATTTATCTGTTGAACTGCGTGCAAACCTTTGCGAGGCTTTAAAACCTAGATACGCAACGCTTATTACTACAGGTACCGAATTGACACAGGCTTTAGTTAATTTGTCAGAGCGGGAGAGAAAGGTTGTTTTAGAAGCTTTGAAAGATAAACTACCGAGTTTAATATCGACAGCTGCAATTTGGAAAGGCATTGTAGAATTATTGTCTGTTGAAGACCGTGAATTATTTTTTGAGTCCATGAAAGCACATGCAGTCAAACTGATGAAGACCTCGCAGGATGTTGCAACTATCTTTTATCGGCTGTCTGATAAACAACGTGATGTTTTTTTTAAGGAGAACCAATTAAAGATTATTTCCGTGGTTCAAACTGTCGATGATTTCAAAACGCTTATGCAATGCTTATCCTCAGAACAACGCGAGCTTGTATTTAAATCGCAGAAAAATAAATTGCTGAAAGTGATAAAATGCCCTGAAGACCTTAGGGTTGTTTTAGTTCATTTATCGCCGGTTGAAGGTAGTAGTGTTTTACGAAAACTGAGTCGGAAATTACCTCGAATAATTAAATCAGCCAATGATTTTGTTGCTGTTTTATCTAATCTATCGGTTGAACAACGAGATAGCATTTTTGATCAATTGAAAGGATTGCTACCTGATTTGATAAAGTCCGAAGATGAACTGAGTCAATTACTCAATGGATTAAATCCGGACCTACACAAATCTGTTCTAGAGTCACTGAAAACCCAATTACCTAATCTTATCAATTCTCCAACCGCTCTGAGTAAAATAGTGCTCTGTTTAAGCCCTAAGTTGCACAAGTTTTTGTTAGTTCTGATGCTAGCAAGAATACAATCTGCTGGAGATTTCTCTGCGGTCTTAGCTTATCTTTCACCCACTCAGAGAGACAGTGTTTTCGATGTGATGAAACCCAAATTAGCAGCTCTCATTAAATCAGCCGTAGACTTCAATTTGGTAGCCCTTTATTTAACCGCTGATCAGCAAATATTTATTGTTAATAAACTTGGAGAGAAGCTCCCTGATTTAGTCAGAACAGGACGAGACTTAAATAAAGTTTTACGCTATTTGCCAATTGGAGAGTTTTTGACAGTATTAGAGTCATTAAAACCTAAATTACCTAGTTTATTGACATCTTTGAAAGATGTAGTTGATTGTTTCGACTCACTCCTTGCTGATAGACGTTCGTACCTTTTTGATGCGTTTCTACCATTACTCCCCAAGTTGATTACATCCATTGAAGATTGTACTAGCTTTATCGAAGTAATACCCAAGGACAAGAGGAGCATTGTTTATAACACTTTTAAAGCTAAGCTTTTTACATTAACCCAATCAGCCAATGACTTAATTAGATTATTAAAGGGACTTTCTATCGAGCAAGTTAAAGATGCTTTGAAACATTTGAAATACCGTTTGCCTAGTTTAGTACAATCTCAAAAAGATCTGAGTACTCTTTTCTATGGTTTATCAGAAGAACACTGTAGGATTGTTTACAATGCGATTAAAGTTAGTTCGCCTGCATTGATAAATTCGGCGAAAGATTTGAATGCAGTGCTGAAACCTTTAAGTACTGAGAAATGGTTAGTCCTCTGGAATGCGTTGAAAGATAGATTGCTGAGTTTGATTACTTCTCCAAAAGAGCTTGGTGATCTTCTGGTAAACCTGTCTTCATTTAAAGCTGGTGAAATCTGTGATTTTATAAAAGTGAGAAAACCAGCTTTGGTGCAATCTGCAAAGGATTTAGAAGAGGTACTGTGCAATTTATCAGGGGAATTGCGAGGGGTGGTGGTTAGCCAGCGATTTGAACTTACTGTGCATAAGAAGATAAACACTGGAGAGGACTTTGTTAGTGCGGTTAAATATCTTAATTACTCTCAATTTTTGTCTCTCTATAACAAATTTAAAAATGAAATGCCAAGCGATCAATCAGTAGAGATTTTAGGCCATTTTTTAATTAAAAGTGATCGCAATAATTTCAAGGATAAGCCTGAATTTAAACTCAATGAATTATTGATTGATTTTTTAGTGCTTTGTGACTCCGGGCAACGGCAAAATGCATTGAGGGAGATTAAAAAATATTTTAAATCTGATGATATTAATTCTCTGATTGATGTGATGAAAGAAAAACTGCATAACTCCTACAAAGACACTTTGCTCAACATACATGGGGTCTATCAAAAATATAGCACCCTTGGACTTGATGGTCGATTTTTTGCAGTGAAATCTCAGAAGTTGTCAGCTGAATCAATTGATGTCTTTGTAGCAAGGGCAAAGCTTAATGTTGATGGTCCAGCTCTGGCTACTTTATTGGATGTTTTAAGTCGCGCACCAGTGCCATTTGTTGTGTCTGAGGTGATATTAAACTGTATCCCGTAGGTTAGTTCGTGACCCAACATGAGTCTTGATATTATGAAAGTATTGTTGTTGGCTCATGACCTTATGGTGTTAGATTTTTTTGAATTTCCGAAAGCTGATTTGGATGATTTTTCAAAATAGTGAGCAACTGACTTAATGGTCTTGGAACAGGTGTTCTTCCTTTGTAAAGGTGCGTAGTCCTGGGGGGAGGGTTATTAATAGGAAATCTGGGGTGCAATTGAAGGGGCCTGGGGTGGTTGCCGGGGAGCTTTGGGTTTGAATGGTGAGTTCAATTACGCTAAGGAAAACCCGGATTGCGCTGCGCTCCATCCAGGCTACAACATAATATACCGTAGCCTGGATGGAGCGCAGCGCAATCCGGGTTTTCCTTAGCAAATCAAGGCTTGAAAGTTGAAACAATGGACATAAAGAGCTATAATAATGCAATAAATAAGCCCATCAAAACAACTAGGACCACTCAAATGCCCAACACCCAAGGTACTCAAATGATGCATTTTTTCCCAGGCTCTATAAACCTTGGAAGCTTTGAAGCTTTTTGCAAGCAAGAAAAGTTGGATCCTAAAAAAGTGATCTTTATTTTTCCTGGTAACCCAACCCACCATGACAAAGGGCGTTCCCTTTATAGCCTCAAAGGAGGGGCAGGGTTGGCAGACGTGTCTTATTCACTAGGCAAAGCCGGCTACCCAACAATGAGTTTACCCACTACTGGTTTAGAAGATTGGTTTACTAATGCCGATACCAAAAAACTAGCAGAAACCGCTCTCCTTGACCTCTTCAGAGCACTCGGGGCGGGATTTAGCTTTATACTACCAGTTAGAAAACACGCTAACAGCAAGTACTTTAGCCAGGGCCTGCATCAAGAACCTACTCTAGAACCCAGCTTTTATGGCGGAGTTCAAACAGCATCGAATTTACCCCTAGCCGACTATTACAAAAAGCACTTAGACACCTTTTGGACCTTAGCCTATTGTTCTGAATTTGATCGCAACATGATGATTGATCACAAACCTAATGATCCTTTCTTTAAGGCCTTTAAAGAGGGTTTACAATTAAAAGCAAAGTCTCAAGATCCAGTAATTGGTGGAACCGGATCAATACAATCGGTTACAAACCCCAAAGCACAACCAAGTCAACAATTCCCCAAATCCTATCAGGACATCTATTCCAAACACCCAGACCCCGTGCGTGCAGCCATGGCTTTACTGGATGATTACACCAAGGGTAATTCCTGGTTGATGCGTCTTTTTAGCTTTCATTTAGGCCGTAACCATACGAAAGAAGTGAATGTAATTGTAGAAGACAGAAGCTTAGATAGCGTCGAAAAAATACTGGCGCGATTACATCAAATCAACCTAGTTAACCCCAATGGGTCTTTGTCACGGCGGATTAAATTTATTGAAACGCAAAATCCACAGCTCGCTTCAGAAAACACCAAGGACGATGCAGCAACTCAATTTAGGCCTTAATAGCACTTACTACTACGTCCCGTGGCTCGTCCATGGGATCCATAGATTTAATTCCTTCATGAGATTCCTGGATTCCGCGGACCTTCGGCCGCGGAACGTAGAGTCTATGTGATCCAAGGATCTAGCTAGGAACCAAACTCCTCCAGAACCGGGTGGTAAAACCTTCGAAAAACACGATGTTTTTCGAGAGCACCTAAACCACTGTGTGGCCAACAACATCACATAGCCATTCAAAATCCCCTCATCCGTCATTCCATGACACCTTCTCCCCATACTTGGGGAGAAGGGAATAATGAAGAGAAGTTATTTAGAAGCGTGCCAAGGATGGCAAAAGCGCGTTTTACCCCCCCTGTTCTGGAGGACTTTGGTTCCCTACACAAGATTTCTGGTTTCCTCGGAGGAGAGGGGGACGTTGGGTCTCCGATTAATATTCCCATTTCGTTCCATTGTGTTAATATGCCGCACATTTCAATGAGCAACAATTGACACAATGCCTAAAATTAAAACCCAGATGGCTCCACAAAAAGTCGATGAAGCAATAACTAAATTCCATAAAATAGTGCGTGAACGCCGAGCCTTCAAAGGAGTACTAGAGGCTAGTGGAATAGATCTAAAAAAACAATCCCCAAAAAATATCCTAGATACCTACGAACGCTTACGTACAGGCCAAGATTTGTCAGCGGGGCTACGCGCAACGATCAATGCTGAAAAAATTAAACCCTCTGATGTTCTCACTCCAGAGGAATTAACTTTTTTCAGTGCACTGCTAAAGGACGCCTGGTTAGCTAATCATGCAACAACTCATGCAACAGAAATCCAAAATAGTGAAGGTTATGTTTATTCAACCAAGGAATTAGCTAGACGCAAGATTCAAGTCCAATCACATACGGGCAATATGTATGGTGAAAATGATTTCGTTTTTTTGTCCTATACCTATCCACAGAAAATAGATTCAGTTAATTTTGTGAGTTCTGGAGATATCTTCACCGTCGATTTAGATGCCTTTGCTCAAAAAGATAAAGTCGCTTTTTCTGGGATTTGGACTAGTGGGCATTTTTTTGCGTATGATACACAGCAACTCTGCAAACCAATTTGTTATAAATTTAATAATGAACGTACAAAAGTGTTTACACAGTACGCAGTTGATTTTGTACCCATTATTGCTCATATGCGTACCCTTACTTATCATAGCTCTACTGGAGTGGAGAGTCAGTGTCTAAGGCGTGAACAGGAAATCAGTGTAGGAAGGCACATCAAACCCTTTCATCTGCTACGACTTATCGAACATTTACGTTTTATAAACGCTGAAACACGGCATTATATTTTAAAGAATTATGCTAATAAACCACTAATGGCTGAAGTTTTTGGTAGTCTTTTTACTCCCGGTAAAGCAGAGCTACACGTGCCTGCAGCTCTGCAATTTTCAACGCAAGACCCCGATGTTTTCAATTTTATTCCTTGGCATGACCTGAGCTATTTTGATAGTGAGTTATTAGACTACTTTAAAAAAAATGATTACCTAAATTTTAAAAAGTGCTTACGAAAAAATCCTGGCATCTTATTTTATCGCTGCCGTAGAGCGCGATATGATGAACTGTCTTTGCTAAATCTAGTAGTACTTGATAATAGACCCAGGATGTTACGCTTACTAATGAAGTTAGGTTTTAACCCAGACCATGCCTACATTAACGAGTCACAAGGAATGCTCCATTACGCAACACGCTATGCATTGCAAGATGCAATCGAACTTAATAGTATGGAATTGGTAAAAATACTTGTTGAATCCGCCTCCAGTCGGCGCAGGGTTTTTTCGACTTTTTATTGTGCTAGCGTCAGAGATGTAGACTTATACACTGCGATAGCCTTCAATTGTGACCTTGCGATTTTCACCTATTTGCTTGCAAAATATCAAGAGAACGATACTAACATTACCCCCTTTCTTTCTGTCGCAACTTACTATCAAAATAGTGCCGCAATGGAAGCTTTGCTTGCTGCTGGAGCAGACCCAAATGCCACTCAACAAATTTACCAGGATGCGAATCTGTGTCATCTTTACCCCTTGTCATTTGTAGACAATCATACAGCACTCAGTTTAGCTGCTAAACATGGATTAGTGGCTGCCTTAGATGTTTTATTAAAACACGGAGCTGAGACTGATGCTTTTATCAAAACAGCAGGGGTTTACGAAAAATTTGGCAAAGGTCAAACTGCCCTGCAAGTCGCTGTTTCTTCCTTAACAAATTATAGACCGTGTAGCAGGCGTAGTTCGCAAGATAAATATGAAACATGCGCCTGTCGCTTTGATAATTTGCCTCAAGCAACAGTCGAAGACTATCTTAAAATAATAGAGATGCTTTTACAGGCTGGCGCATCTCCTTATTTTACCAACGGGCGCGGATATCAGGTCTATAGAATTTTAAAAAAGCAGCTCGATAGCATAGAAAAGGGATCAGAAGCACTTAAGGAGCTCTTTGCTAGTATTCCCTATGATCAAGCTAAAATTGCTCCTGTACCCACTGCTATGAGTCAATCTTTTGACCATTATAGCTATGCCTTAATTACCGGCCATGATAGACAGGGAGTTCGCCAGCTAGTGTTAGGTGAGGAGGAAAATTATCACATACCTCTTAGCTATTGCGCCCCAGGCGGCAGAGTCGATTACGTGAATGATAGTAATTGTGTAGATACAGCCATCAAGGTGACTGCCTATCAAACCAATCTGAATCTGCACGGTGTTCGCAAAAAAAGCCCAAGCTATATTTTAGAAGATAATGAAGAAGAACAGCTTATCACAACGCATCATTTTCAGTTGAGTGGAGCTATCGAAGACTATGACCTTTTCAAAAATACGCCAGATTCTACTTTTTATCGTGGAGCTGAACTCGGAAATACTACAAAATTAAAAAATATCCGCTGTATTCCCATAGACGCTATTGAGATAAAAAATGAAAAGTATAAAGAGATTGATTATCCCGTCTGTACTTATCAAGGTAGAACCTTACCCTTATTTCTGGCTCCTAAAATTGCCGCACTTTGTGGCAACAAACGCTATCTTAATGAGAAAGCGCGAGCACTTGCTTTATCCTTGTATTTCTCTGGTTACACAGAGATCGAGGAAAGTATTAAACAGGGGGATACCAAGGCCTTACGTGCCTTACTTAAACTTGGGTTAAAAGAACATGTTGATATGGCCCGATATATTGTAACTACCTTTCAAGCGAATCAAAGGAAACTATTACAAATCTTGCTAAGACGAGGGATCCGAATGGAGGCGGATGGCTTCGGTCATTTTTGTGCTTATAAGCTGAGTGATACTAATCCTTCTGAAGCGCTTGTACTGACTCTGTGGCGAGCGCATAAAAAATTAGTCGTTAAAAATTATTATATAGAAAATATTGCTATTTATGCAGGTCATAAAGGGTTTATCGATTTAAGTTTAGAATTGATCCATGCCGACAGAAAGTACTTACCACACTGTGCTAAAGGCGCTATTGAAAAAGGTAATGACGAACTTCTTCAAACAATTTTTTTAAGCATTAGTTTGGAGGAGCGAGTAACACTGTCTAATAAACTAATTTGTGAGTTTTCAAGTACCATATCCTTCAATAACCTCTCATCAGAAGAGCGCATTCCCTATTTAAAGGTATTAAAGATTATTTTAACTAATTACCAAGCAATAGAAACTTGCGATTATGTTTTAGCCAGGCTTGGTAGTATTTATGAGTTATTAGTAACTAAGGAAGTGGATAACCCCGAACTATTAGATTTATGTTTAACTGCAATATATAAAGCAATAAATACGATTCACTTTCAAAGAAATGATGAGCAAATTTACTATGTCTATTCAAGACTAATCTATTCTGCCCAATTTGCTAGTAAAAAACATAAGGATGATCGTGCTAGCTATTATAGCAGGGCCGCTCAGCTACTTTTGGATCAGTTACTCACAAGACCGGTGTATCAGTTGCTCCATGCAGTGGAGCAAAATAACTCTGCCCTGCTAGATAGTCTATTGGTAGAACATCACGATAATTTAGAATTACAACAACTAGCACATGCATCCACTGCAATTGATTTCGATAAAGAGGATGACAATAGGGATACTTGTTTACAGCGAGCTGTTAAACGCAATGATGTAGATACTGTGTTCTGGTTGCTTAGCCATTTTTACAGTTACCACAAAGACAAAAATTTAGAGCAATTAGATAAAGCAGCAAACTCCCCCTTAAAAAATGCCAGGGTGTTGGGGTTTACCCAAATCGCAAATTTACTTCTAGTTCATGGTGCTTTGGATATAGATCTAAAGTATTTAAGGGCGTTAAATTCATCAAAAAAATTAGTTAATTTTGTACCTGAAAAGGGGAATGTTATGCCACAAAAAGCCTTAGCGGGATCCGAGGTCTATTTAGTTACTGAATCGCCTGGTGCTGATTATAATAAAGGTCAAACTGGTGATGTAGATTACGCCAAAAATATAGCCCTCTATCTTAGGGAGCAGTATCAACTGACAGTCACCTGTGTCCACAACGACAGTAGAGTGATTCTTGATGGTGCGATGGCTAAGGGTGGGACTAAACCTATTGTTCATTTACTTCTAAATGCACCACACACAGGCTTTGCTTTGGATATTGCCTATCTCAGTAAACTCAAAGCTTCAGGGATTAAACTCGTGATTACTGTATTGGAGTTTGCCAAACATCTTGAAGCTAAATTGAAGAAGCAGACTCTTGATCATCTCAATTTGGCTGATCAGGTTATTTTTCTTGATGAAAATGATAAACAGGATGCGCTTGAGACTGCAATGGTATCGCATCCACTTTTATCAACTAAAATTGAGAGTGCCAGTGTGCTGGTAGTCCCTCCAACTATTTCTCCGGCCTACATAAGCCAGGAAAAGAACGCGGCAGATATTATGGTTTTTGGCATGATACGAGCTGGGAAAGGGATGGCGCATGTTTTACAGTTGGCTAACATTATGAAAGAGTCGCCTGAAAAAAGCTTAAGATCCAAAGAAATAATGATTGTTGGTTCTGTCTCTAAACATAAAACACGCAATCAAGAAACTGCTTATGATGCTACGCTTTACACGCTTCTAGCTGCTATTTACCCCCAATGTGCAGCAGGTTTTTACGGAAAGAGTCCTGAGGAGTTAATTACTCTCTACAATAGCATTAAAAAAGATGAAAAAGCGGCCTTACCGATTAGTTTGCATTTAGATGTAGAAGAAAAAGATCTGCCTAATTTGTTTGCGCGCTGTAAATACGCATTTTACCCGGCATATCGAGGAGCTACTTTACGCAACAGTAGTATTAGTACAGAACTGGCTTTTGGTTGTGTATTGTATTCGCATGTTGATAAGACTATTACACCTGTTTGTTTGCAAAAAAATGGGGTGTATCGTCAGGCAATGGTTTTAATGGACAGTGATGCCTATGCAACTTATGCGACTAATGTCGCTGCAGATATTGTTTTGCGAGAAAAGAATGATCTTCAATGTCATGGTCATTACACTAATCACGTTAGCATGAATGATGTAACCCGTGAGCACGCTAATAAGTTGTTAGAGAACGAAATGTCAGCTAAGAGCATTGCGGATAAGCATTTGGCTGTATACAGCAGTTTGCTTGAAGCTGCTCAGGTTGCTGATGTGAAGGTAACGCAGACAGGGCTGGATTTTTTTGCGGTCTCGAGTGTGGATAGGGATGGAGATAATGGTAACCACGCCGCAGCTCGGTTGCGCACGTCCATGTGCGCAAACGTTTTAAAACGCCCCTAGGCTAAACCCCATTGCCCAGAGATTGTACCATCTGATAAGAAACCCTCATCCCCAACCCTTCTCCCTTAAAAACAAGGGAGAAGGGAGCTGCTCCGTGCCACCATTTAACATCAGGGCCGTAGGTTGGATCACGACCACCCCGTCCTGGAGAACTTTGGTTCTAGCACCGATCTAGTGCGTAGATGAAGGCATGCCTCAGCATCAATCATCATTAAGATTCGTGGGGATACATCAGGTCGCGACCCAACCACAGGCTACGTAGCCCGAAATAGAGTAATTCGGGCAACACTGCCAATGTGATTAAGCTTCGCAGTTCAACATCCAATGAAAGCCATATTTGTCTTGCAGAGCTCCGTAATAAGCCCCCCAGAACATATTCGCAAGTGGCATGGTGACCTGACCACCGGCGCTTAAGGCTTTAAAAAGCTTATCAGTTTGCTCAACAGATTCACAATGAATAGCTATTGAAACATTATCCCCAACTACTGGTACAGACATAGGATTGTCTGATGCCATTAGCTTAAAATCACCGGCGATTAAACTAGCATGCATTATTTGGTTAGGGTCAATTTCTTTATCGCCAGGGCAAGCATCTTTGGGTGAATCACCATAAGTCATCAGTTCTAAAGTCCCACCAAAACAACTCTTATAAAAATTCATTGCTTCACCACAATTGCCTTTAAAAAATATATAAGGTGTTAAATTGTTCATTGTCTTCTTTCTCCTAATTGTTCATCATTATGTTTCGAGCAAAATCATCTTAGCACTACACTAGTGACAGTTTTTGTCAGTAGTGAATTATAGCCTATTAATGTTTTAATATTTTGCTGTAATCGAAGACACAGCTTGATCTTCGTTGACAAGCTCCAATCTATCAAGAATCTTTAGGTGGTGTTGAGACATTGACTTCCATTTCATTATTCATAATTAACATCCTAGAATGATGAGATTAAATTCCTTTAATGGTATTTGGACTGCGTGCCTGTATTAACTAATGTAATACAGGCAATTTATTTTATGGCAATATAGCAAGCGCGCCTGTAGCTCCGCGATAGAAATTACTGGATAGTAATTCGATAGTCGCAGACTCACCAACACCTAACCAGCAAAGGTAAGTTTTATTAGCACCTACTAAGACTTCACCCATATTGCAACGCAAGACAACAGGATCAGAATCATAGCCTACTGTGTAGACAACACTGACTGCTTGTGAAGAAAAGTTAGTGTAAATACTCATTTTACCAGGAGCAGTTAGAGCCCAGGTGAAATTACCAGCGGTTATCTGTTGTTTACCAGTTACTGCTGTGGATGGTACAGATGCTGTAGCGTTAAAACTCAATGCTAAGCCGAGTAAAACTGTAGAAATAAGAGATGATTTTCTCATAATAAACTCCGTTTAACGTTAGGGGGAAAATTAAAATATAGTGAAGTGCCCAGAAGCGCCACGAATGTAAGGGTTGGAATAGACAGTGACAGTACTTGGATAAGGCAGATCACAAATTATTCCCATTGCTGGATAGGTTAGAATTAATTTATCACCACAGCTTAAGTACACTAAGTCACTTTGATAACTGGTGCCTTTGATGAATTGATCCACAAAAATATCCAGTCTAAGTTGTCTGCCTGAAACGTTTTGAATGGTGTATTGATCGCCGGCTCTTAACAAAGACCAATTGGTTCGGTTTTGAAAATTACTGATAGCTTCTTTGGTGATTGTAACGCCCGCATTTCCTGCTTGAACAGCTTGTGCTATAAAAAAAGCAGCAAAAATAGCAACTAGTTTCTTCATCTTAACCCCTTGAAAAATAGACAACATTTGTACAAAAACAACAGCATCTTGCTGTTTCGTTGGGCAATCTATCACTTTCAAGTCCATAAAACCAGTAAATTTTTCATGTTTTTTGGGTACGTGCTATAGTGATAAATCTACTGAACCCAATGAGGTATTTATGACAATTAGTGCACAAGGATATGCTGCCCAATCTGCTACGGACAGTTTGAAATCCATTCAATTTGAACGTCGTGATCCACGCCCCAACGATGTAGTGATCGACATTGATTATTGCGGAATTTGCCATTCAGATATACACACAGTACGTGGTGAATGGGCTGGTACCCGTTATCCTTGTATGCCTGGTCATGAAATCATTGGCCGTGTGGCGGTGGTAGGTGACAAAGTTAGCCAATTTAAAGTGGGAGATTTGGTAGGAGTAGGTTGCATGGTCGACAGTTGTCAAACCTGTAATTCTTGCCACGATGATCTAGAGCAATACTGCGAAAAGGCATTCACCGGCACCTACAATGGTAGAGACAGCATTGGGGGCACAGCACTAACCCATACTATGGGTGGGTACTCTAACAAAATAACAGTTGATGAGCGTTTTGTATTAACTATACCTCAAACACTAGACCCAGCTGCTGCAGCTCCTTTATTGTGTGCAGGCATTACTACCTATTCACCTTTGAAGCATTGGAAAGTGGGCCCTGGGCAAAAAATAGGTGTGATAGGAATGGGTGGTTTAGGGCATATGGGCGTAAAGCTGGCTAAAGCTTTAGGCGCTGAAGTGGTTATGATTACAACCTCACCTGAGAAAGCAGCAGATGCAAAAGCATTGGGTGCCGACGCCGCGCTTTTGTCCACTGATACTGCTGCTATGCGAGCAGCGCAATCTAGTTTTGATTTTCTATTAAATACTATACCTGTTGGCCATGATGTCGATCCTTACCTAGCTTTATTGAAACGTGATGCAACAATGGTGGTTGTAGGTTCTGTTGAACCGTTGACGAAGATCAATGCCGCACAGCTTATCTTTCGCCGACGCCATGTCGCTGGTTCTCTGATCGGTGGCATTGCGGAAACACAAGAAATGCTCGATTTTTGTGGGCAGCATAATATCGTTTGCGATATTGAAATGATTAATATCCAGGATGTTAATGAGGCGTACAATAGGGCGGTTAAAGGTGATGTAAAATACCGTTTTGTTATTGATATGAAGTCGCTAGGGTAAACTCCGAGCCGCGACCGTCAGGGAGCGGAGCCCTTAATTCCAATTGCTATCCCGTGCGTAATTCAACTGCTCCGCTTCCTAACGGTCGCGGCTCGGTTTGCTCAGTGTGCATCCAACCCATTTAAGTTGAGAAAATACGCTCATCATGTATAATTCTTGGCTCATTAAAAGGGTTGAATACCAATGAATGCGACTGAATTAAAAAATAGGGTCCATCAGTTAACAGCTGATTACCTCAACGATGACAGTTTAGGCTTTCTTCAAAAAATAAACCTCAAATACAAGCAAAAACTGCTAGGAAAATTGCTTCAGTGCTTCACATCTGCCAATGCAGATGACACAAAGCTCGCAGAAGCATTGAGGAAACTCTTAGCCGCCAACTGGCAGCAGGTCAAGCGCTTTGGTATCTCCTACACGGCACAACCTAGGGATGAAATCACCTTACTCTTATGCGATGTGGCTGATTTTGTCTATCTCCATTTAGCTCCTAGCCTTACAGGGCCTAAATTATTCCCTATCAATTACTTGATGCCCGATATCGCAACGCAACGCGTTGATATTGATGATGACGAGGCTGCAAATATACTGACTAAACAAAATCTACGAACCGTCTTGCAAACCTTTATTCAAGGGAGTTCCGATAACTATTTAATCCCTGTGAATTTATTGGCAACTTATATCGACCAGGACAAAACAGCACGTTACAACCCTTATTTTGATTTTGAAACGATGACGGATTCAAGCGCCTTAATTTCTGAACAAGATTTTATGCGCTTAACCCGACATTCTGCCGATACGCTAGCTCTTTTTGCAGCCTGGCAACATTTCATCGCCGCACAAGAGGAAAGTCCCTGCCTGCTGGCAAAATTGGAGCGTTTAAATAGACACCTTCATGCGAATAGTAAACACGGTATGGGGCAGGAAGAGAATGCAGCCGGCGCCGCATACCAGCCAATTATTGATTTTTTTGACTATTATAAAAAACTGTCTGATACGCTTAAAGCTAAGATCCCCACACCGGTCAAGGAACAAATTGATTTACTCTACAATCTAGTTACCAATGAAAAGGTCAACGTCAATGCAACGCTAAATTTGGAAACCTGTATTGCGACGCGAAGAAATACTTTGTCTAACGCGATGCAACCACACCGACAGGTGCTTGAAGAGATAACCATCGATGAAGATACGCATAAAGATGCGCTAGCTTCTGCTCAAAAAGCATTCGAAGATCAAAAAAAGTCGCTACTAGCTAATATTGAGCAAGACAAATACGATACTGGGGTAGATCCTCTAGGATATAGCACCGCTTTGCTTAAAACTTTAGAAATCACACCTACTATAAAGTCCATTGCTGATTTAAAGACGTTCATGCAGCTATCTAAAGAAGATATTAAAGAATTGTTAACGGATACAAATATAGCCGCGCAAGTCTCAAGTCAATTAGATACTGTTGAAGCATTGGTAGCCTTTCTCCACGATACACAAACTGGGAAAAAAGAACTCCTAATAAAATGCTGCAAGCATCTTATAAATAATTCATCAGAACTTTCGGCTTTGTTAAGCAGTTTTGAAGAGGAAGAGGCGTTAATAGAGATTTTAACTGGCCTTAAAGAAAAAATTGCAACTTTAATTGTTTTAGGTACTCAATTTAACGCAACGATCATGTTTTTATCCTTAGAGCAACGCTCCATAATTTTCAATCATCTTCGGCCCATGTTGATACCCTTGATATGCTCTGCTGAAGATTTTTGTATAATGATGGAATACTTACCGCCAGAGTCTCGCGTATCGTTATTTGAACAACTCGCCGTGCAAGTTATAGGTTTTATTAAGGACGCCAAGACTTTCAGCTCTACCATGAAGCATCTGACCCCAGAGCAGCAATTAATTGTTTATAACAAGATAAGCGATAAATTGCCTGAATGGATTAATTCTGTAACGGATTTTTCCACAGTCATGCGCTATTTACCTAATGAACAACGTCAGGCTTTGTATGCGATATACGCAGTAAAATTTACGGGCTGGATAAACTCTGTTGAGGGCTTAGGCAAGGTATTATATTTTTTGTCGCCTAATCAGTATGTTGAAGTATTAAACGCTCATAAAGAGAAACTGCGCGATTTGCTGTGCTCTGCTGATGCTATCAGTAGCCTTCTATGTGGTTTGCCACTGGATAAACGCGATCTACTCTATGATTATATAAAAGACAGTATACCCGATGTGATATTCTCAGCAGAGACCTTCAGCACTGTCTTAGAGTATTTTGGAGTGGCGAAGCGTGCGTTTATTTTTGATAGGCTAATAGCAGTTTTGCCCCAATTTATTAGAACCGAAACGGGTCTGGCTGATGTTTTAAAATACTTGACCTCAGAACAAACAACAATGGTACTCAGAGCAATAAAGGCAAAGTTACCTGGAATACTTTCTTGCGGAAAAATGTTTCACTATGTCAGAAGAGTGCTGACTGCAGAACAGGGTGCTTTATTATTCGAAGAGGTCAAGTTTAACTTACGTTCAATGGTTACGTCTCCGTCAAGTTTTGGGGTATTTATCAATAATCTTTCAGAGGAACAATATAATCTTGTCGTAGAGTCCTGTAAAAATGAAATTCCTCTTTTATTCAATACAATCGATGATTTCTACAATCTCATGAGACACCTATCCCCTCCAAAGGCAATTCTTGTCTGTAAGTTGTTGTTACCCTCATTCCTACCGCTGATTTGTTCAGCTAATGATTTTAAGAGGGTCATGGACTTATTGCCTCCTGAAGCACGAGCTTTGGTCTTTGATGCGATGAAAGACAAGTTGCCTAGTATGATAAATACAGTGGATGAATTTTACGATGTTGAACTCTATCTAACCAATCCGCAACACGTAATAATATTTGAAGCGGTAAAAGCAAGATTGCCGAGTTGGATAAAATCAATTGACGATATCCAAAAGAGTAATCGATCTTTATCCCTGCAGGAACTCGATTATCTGTTTGAGCAACTGAAGGATAAAATACCCGGTTGGGTTAATTCTATTGAAAACATAGAGTGTTTCATCGGCATTTTCCGCGATCAACATCGTTCTGTTATTTATGATGTTATTAATACTCGCCTAGAGTCTTTTGTTAAATCTGGATCAGACTTAAATAGGTTATTGGTGTTAGTTCGCCATGAAGAAATCGATTTTGTTTTAGGTATGTTCAAAACCCAATTGCATAACATAATTAGAAGCCCTCAGGACTTTAATGAACTAATCAATTTTCCGTTCGAGACTACACAAGAGAAGGTTTTTGAGGCGGTTAAAGTATTTCTGCCCAATTTAATAGACTCTGCGGAAGCTTTTAAAACTTGTCTGATCAATTTACCGCCTAAGCAAGTTACAGAAGTATTTAAGAGTTTTAAATCAAGATTGCCTGGATTTGTTCAAACTGAGGATGATTTTTGCAGTATTTTCTGTAACTTAAATATTGATGACAGAAAAATTGCTTATGAAATGCTGAAAAACTCATTACAAAGCCTCATTACTGTTGAGAATTTAGTAAGAGCCTCAAAGTATATTCCGATTGAAGAGAAATTGGATTTTTTTTCTAAGCTTAAGGGAAGATTGTCATTATTTATCAATTCAGCGAGAGACTGTAAGGTTTTTTTTGCTGTAGTACCTCTGCCCGCGAGTGATTGGATTTTCGAAGAAGTAGCTGGAAAATTAGCGGGTTTAATTAATACTACGGATGATTTAAGAGATGTTCTAGCTTCTCTATTACCTAAATATCGCGCTGTTATTTTTGATGAAATTAAAGACAAGCTTTCTGATATAATTCTCGCCGGTGGACCGTTTTGCATCTATTCTGATTATTTAACGCCTGAGCAACAAAAAATTATGGCTGCAAAACTCGAAGAAGTTTTGCCTACTATCGTACAAACAGCAGAGGTATTCTCGAAAAAAATGCAGTTAACTAGGGGCGATAACAAGGTTCTGTTTTTTAATTTGATGAAAGCCACTATCGCTAACCTAATTCATTCTGTGCAGGATTTGCAGTGTGTACTGGAATATCTATCAGAAGAACATCAGGCGTTTATTCTTGAGCAAGTTCACAATAGATTACTAACTATGATCAATTCAATAACGGATTTTAGTGTTTTGGTGGCTCATTTAAAATCTGAGCATCGTAGTTTGGTTTTCAAAATTCTAATCAATAAGTTACCCGAACTTATTACATCAACCAAAGATCTTTGCTTCGTAGCTGACCTTTTTCGTGAAAATCAGGTCGTGACTTTGTTATCAAAGCTCGATAGACAACTACCTGCTTTAATAAATTCGGTGGAAGATTTTAAAAATGCTATGGATATTAGGGACACTGAGAAGAAGGCGATTTTTTTTGAACAATTGCAGCCTAAACTTCCTGAAATTATTCAGTCAGTCGCAGACTTGCGGCTGGTAGTGGATTGCCTCACTATCGGCGAGACTAGCGTGCTTTTAACCGAATTAATAGATAGGTTGCCTCACTTAGTCAGCTCAATAGAATCATTAGAGACTCTCGTACAAAACTTATCTGAAGAAAAAACTGCGCTTGTTATAAAGGCACTCGAAAACAGATTACCTCAGTTCATCAATACAGCTGCAATGTTCAGGCAGGTTATGTGTATCAGGTCTTCGCTGTTATCCAGGTATTTTTTTGAAACACTACAAAAAAGATTACCCAGCATCATCTATACAGGAGATGATTTTAGATTGGTACTTGAAGGATTGCCTCCTTATCGTCGTACTCAAGTTTTCACTGCTATGAAAGATAAGCTAGTCCCCTTGCTGCGAACTGCCTCGGATTTTGCAAATATTATCTTCTATTTATCTCCTAGTGAATGTGCGACGTTATATTCCGAACTGAGAGCACACTTGCCTAATTTAATTCATTCAACAACAGATTTTAATAGTGTGGCTGCAAAACTACCCACTCAACAAAAAATTGAATTTTATAATGATCTCAAAGATAAACTACCTAATTTAATTCATACGCGGACCAATTGGATGTATATTTTCAATGTCCTAACAGAAGAGCAGCAATCTGCATTTTTTGCGGAACAGAAGGATCGACTAGTTAACTTAATACTATCCGCAGATGATTTAAAAATGGTTTTATATCATTTAAACGATCAGTACAGAGCGCAAGTCATCCAAGCACTAATGCATAGATTACCTGACCTTTTTCAGTCAATAAAAGAGGTTCGCGTTGCCCTAGATTATTTTCCTATGCAGCAATATAAAGAGTTTTTACCTGTACTAAAAACACTGTTTCCGCGGATAGTTAATTCGGCTGAAGACTGCGGATTGGCTTTGTGTAAGGTGCCAATTGAAAAGAGCTCTCTGATGTTTAGGGAGTTAAAACCGAGATTGCAGAGTCTGGTGAACACAGCTGAAGAATTCAATAAGCTTGTCGACCTTCTTGATGAGTCGCTAAAACTGGATGTTTTCACATTCTTTAAGGCGCGCTTTACCCAATTAATTAAAACGGCTAAAGACTATCGTATAATTGCGAAGGAGTTAACTCCAGAGCTGCGTGCAAAACTCTACAAAAACCAAAAGCTAAGATTGGTTAATTTTGTTCATAGTGTTGAGGATTTCTCAGATGTTTACCACATCATGTCTGAAGAGCAACGCATTGATTTCTCTAAAACACTAAGTGCAAAATTACCTAGCATTATTGAAACTGTTGAGGGCTTTAAAGAGCTTCTGGATGACGTTTCTGCAGCAAAGGATCGTGAAATACTCTTTAAAACAGTAAAAGAAAAACTGCTGTCTCTGGTACAAAATGGGGATGAACTGGGTAAAGTGATAAAAGAATTAACGCCTAAACAGGCTATCACTTTCTGTAAAATGATCCGACTAAAAAAACCAGCTTTAATTACCACCATTGCAGCAGCAAGACTGGCATTTGCTGATATAGGTAAACCCCACTTAGATCAGATTGTTGTAAAGCACTTAAAATACATATACCCGTTGTCATTGATTCCATTCAAACCTTGGCGGATATTCTTTTTATTTTGTCAGAGGAGCAAGCTAAAGCATTTTTGGCGAAGATGAAAAAACCGATAGTTAGTTTTATTCATTCGAGCCGTGATCTTGAGAATGCTCTTAAGATAATCAATACAGGGCAGCGAGCTCAACTAATCAATGATCTCAAACCCAATATAGGGGGCTTAATTACTTCCTCGCAGGATTTCATAAACTTTTTCAATAAGATTGATGAGAATGAGCAAAAGAAATTATACACTGCACTTAAGCAAAAGCTTCACGCTATTATTATTTCTGCAAAAGATTTCAAAAATGTAATGAGCGTTTTATCCTCAGAACTTAAGGATAAGCTGTTTGAAGCTCTGCGCATAAATCTTCCGAGTTTTATCAAATCGAATGCTGATTTAGTGGCTGTCTTGAGTGTGCTTTCTGTTAGTCAAGGTAAATTAATTTTAGCCGAATTAGAAAGTAACTTGTCTGTGACCATAGACACAAAAGCAACTTTTGTTTTGACGGCAGAAAAATTACCCTTAGACCAGCGTCAGTTTTTTTGTCGGGTGATGTTACCTAGATTACCTGATTTTATTCAATCATCATTAGATATTAAGTCGGTTTTGCAATATTTATCAATCGAACAGACTGAAGTTTTCTGCGCTGCAATAAAGGAGAAAGTTCCTGAATTAATTAAATCAGTGAGTTTGTTCTCTTGTGCCTTAATGGATTTACCGCCGAGGAAATTTAACTTAATTTTCGACTTGATAAAATCATCCTTGCCTGCTGTCATTTTGACTGCTGAGGATTTTGCTCAGGCCCTATGTGTATTACCTGGAATGCAGGAAAAAGTTCTGAAACTTATCATCGATAAACTGCCTGGGCTTATTAAATCGGTCGATGATATTGGAACCATCTTTTTGAAATTAGACCGAGTTAATCGTGTGAGTGTTTTTGCGCTAGTTAAAGACACGTTGCCGTCCTTGATCAATTCTGCTGCTGATTTTAGAAAGGTTTTAAATCTTTTATCGGTGGAGGAATGCGCTGTATTATGTAGTATCCTACAACTGCGGATAGGCAGCTTAATTACTTCATTAGATGATTTTCAAATCGTTTTGAGAAGGTTGCCGTCTGAGCTGCAACCAATGATGTTTGATTTTCTAAAAACAACCTTACCCTTGCCATTAAAATCCAGTAAAGAATTCGCAACTGCGATAGATCGATTGTCACCCTATCAAATTGTTCTGGTTTTCGAGCAGCAAAAATCTTTGCTTATTTCTTTAATTAAGACCCCAGCAGATTTGGAATATGCTCTAGTTCATTTACCTAAGGAACAATTTGAGGAGTTACTTACTTCTTTAGGAGAGCAGTTACCTCGGCTTATAAATACGTTAGATGATTTTATTGATTGCACAACAGGTAGTCAGGAGAGGGATACAGCCTATTGCTATGAATATCGCCGGATTTCTTTTGAGGTTTTAAAACCTTACCTGCCCAATTTGATTAATTCAACTGACGATTTTATCAAGTTATATGAGGAAATGCGGCAGCCTGATACAGCCTTAGTTTATAAACCCTTGAAATCCAAATTACCTCGCTTAATCAAATCTGCGGAAGATTTAGCGCACTTGTTTGACGCTTTATCTGGTGAAGATTTAAGTCTCCTACTTGCTGATTTAAAGCCTAAACTGCCAAGATGGGTAAAATCACCCCAAGATGTTGAAACTGTGCTTAAGAACTTGTCACAGGATAAGTCCTTGATTGTTTGTCGAGCATTAAATATTCGATTACGAGTTTTAATTAAAACTCCTGAAGATTTAAACAGTCTTTTAAACAATGTACAGCATAATAAGTGTAAACAACTTTGTTCGATACTTAAAACGCATATACTGACAATAATTAGTTCTACAGATGATTTCTGTAAGGTTATAAAGAATTTATCCGAATCGAAACGCGATATTATTTGTTCACTACTTTTAGGGAAGATGAGAAGTATTATTAGTTCACCTCAAGACTTTATAGCAGTTTCGATGGTTTTATTATCGAAGGAGAGCCAGCAAGTTTACAAGGCCTTGGGTAGTGATCTGTCAGTGTATATTCGGGCGCTTGAAGAAGGATTGGTTGCTGCTTCTCAGCCGAGTAGAAAAGCTTATCCAAGATTCTTCGCTGTTGCACCTGGTATTCAGAGAAGTATTGAACTATTTCTTGCCGAGGCGAAAAAGATTGCAGGGGAAACTACGGGATCGCAATCGGGATTGAGAGTGGCGTAGGTCGCGAACTATCTGAACTTTCGGCAAGCCTGCGTGATTAATGACGGCACCATTAGTCACGCAGGCTTGCCGAAAGTTCAGCATTATTTTTGGATGGTTTTATGATGACTGTATATAGTTAATATTGTGTCGTTTAGAAGTTATATTCGTACTCTATTTGATTCTTGGTCGAGGATATTGGAATGACTGTTTTAAATTAGTTTCAGTAATGGGGAATCAGAGGTCTCTTGTTACATCCACTTAGTCGCGCACTCCTGAAAATAAACGTTTGTTGCATTAACAAAAGATAATCTCAGTAATGGTTTTCCACCTTCGGATAATTCTTCAATAGATATAATTGGCATGCATGGAAATCGATTATTCAAGATGGATACAATATATGGGTTTGGTAAGACTTGGCGTAATTTAATTAATAGCATAATGCATTGTTTGCGACGTTTTAACCGCGGATTCCCACTAGTTAAAGGTCCAACCAAAGGTTCCACTCAGATAATACTTGGACTTATCTTGTTCTCCAAATAAATGCTGAACAACCGGCAAGGAAAACCCTAATTGTAATGTTACTTTTTTTGTTGAAAACCACAAAGAAGGCGTTAGGTAAATGGTATTTCCTCCAGAATTAAGATCTACTTCACCTTGATTCTTATCCTTTTTTCCATACTGTCCATCAAATTCCGTGACAAAGGCAAAAATATACTTGTCTTCTATACTAGTAATATTATGCCCAATACCCAATTGATAAAGGTATTGCTTACCTGGCAATATCCCATATCGCTTAGTTGATACTTGCACTCCTGGAGAAACAAACCACAACCAATCTAAGGATGTGTAATTATACGTAGTCCCTAAAAAATAATTTGAAGTACCATCACTGGTAGGTGGCGATTTATTATAAGAGCCAGTAGGATAACTAATTCCGCCAACTATGGTAGCTTGACCACAGCTTTCTGCAGAACAGGTATTGTAAAATGCGTATTCAAGTTGTGCAGTTGAGTCCGAGAAACCGGATGATCTATTTCCTTCGTTATCTCTATAGCTCAAAGCCCAAGGTGTAATCACGTACAGTGAAGCATTTTCAGAAAATCCATATAGTATCGAAGGAACTAAATCAAGGTAGTTTGCATTACTTGCTTTTTGGTAACCGGGTACAAAATAGGTTATTAATACATCTTTTCCTACGATGTTTTGTCCAAAAGAAAAAAAAGGGCCTGGCATCTGTGAAGCATCTAAGGAATAAAGCCCTTTCCTTGGAGGTTCAGGGGCAGTTAGAGCAACTACTTGGCTTTGTTCGTGCGCATAACTTGCAGCTGAAATCAATAAAGTGATGATACACTGAGTTGTTTTTTTCATGAAATCCATCTATTTGAAAAATAAATTAATCATTTACCACTTAATTATACTAGTCACACTACCTCAGTTTCTTTTTCCATGCAAGGAGCAACTTTTTTCTTATTGTTCAATACCCACCTCAGCCATAGCTCTTGCCTTTTTACCAGGGTGTCCTACACGTCAGCTAAGTATTAATACACTTATGGATCATCGGACAAGCGATTCTTTCTTAAAATGATTGAATTACGATTTTTTCGAGGATAAACTAAATGCGCCTTAGAATCGTTATCCCTTTTGCCCAGATAGGCCATGACCAATCAACTAACTACTAAACGCTGTGCTTGGGTTTCCACGGATCCCCTATATATCGAATACCATGATAATGAATGGGGCGTGCCTCTGCGCGACAATTACCGGTTATTTGAATTCCTCCTTTTAGAAGGCGCTCAGGCTGGTTTGAGTTGGATTACAGTTTTGAAGAAAAGAGAGAATTACCGCGCTGCCTTTGATAATTTTAACCCCTATAAAATTGCGGCTTACAAGCAAGATAAAATCGATGCGCTTTTACAAAATCCGGGGATTATCCGTAATCGTTTGAAAATTGCATCCGCGATTTCTAATGCGCAGGCCTATATTAAATTGACGGAAGAGGGGATGGATTTCTCCCAATATCTTTGGCAGTTTGTTGGCGGTGAGCCCATTTTAAATCGTTGGAAAAGTATTAAACAAGTTCCGGCAAAAACAGAACTGTCTGATGCCATGTCCAAAGATTTGAAGAGGCGTGGGTTTAAATTTGTGGGTAGTACGATTTGTTATGCATTTATGCAGGCGGTGGGAATGGTTAATGATCATACGGTTGATTGTGATTGTGGGCCGGTTTGAGCGGGGGTTTTTTACGTTAATGAAACCCCGGAATACGCTAGCGCTCCCTACGTTCCGCGGACCTTTGGCCGCGGAACGTAGGGAGCGCAGCGTAATTCGGATTTTCCTTTAAAGAATTTTTAAAATTAATTCGAACCTTTTGAAAAACGAGTTACGTCGATGGCTAGAAGCTTGAAATACTCGTAAGTCATGTAAAACTCACCATCATTGCCCGTCGAAGTGCCCCACGAATTACGCAAGGTCAATAAGCCCTTGTGTTTATTACCATTCGAATCATACACCACAGCGTCGTCATCATAGCCGGTAATAATCATTTCATGTCCAGTCTTAATGCCACCTTTCTTGGCATCGTCTAAAATCTCAGAAGTTAACAACCAAGTATCTTTAACAAACCAAGTTTTATACTTTCCAGTAGCTCCGACAGTACCTAAATCTTTTCTCGGGAAAAGTACCCCAAAAACCAATCGATCACCCGAGCTCAGTGCTGTCTTAACCGCATTTAAATTGCCTTCACCATCATTAGATTTGTAAACATCGGTCCAATTGACTTGTTTGCCGAACACAAATTCACTCAGGTTGGCAAAGATTGTTGGCTCTATAAAGCGTTTAGGATTTTGTGCTTCGCTGACTGGATATTGTCTTAATCCACCACATCCTACGGCAAATTGCATCGGCTTACTCATGACTCCATATTGGGTGATTTGATTGATAACGGCATTAGCACTACTCCCGTTCCAACCACTGATAGCATAACTATGCAGCTCTAAATAATTTCCTAATTCCAAATTACACAGTTGGCTGATGTAATCACCTCTACCTAGTGATGCGTCAAGCGCGCCAGTTACTGCAAAAGTTACACAAGTACCATGTCGACCTTGGTTCAAAACAGGGACATTATTCATTCCCACGTTTGCCTTTTTAGGTAGTGCGCTGTAAGCCGTTGAAACTGATGTTTTAATGCCAGGACGTGGATTAGAAAGTAGGTTGGCCTGCTCTGTAAGATGTTGTTGTGCCTCCGGCGATAATTCAATTTGTAGTAACTCAATAGTTTTGTTTTTGAACTGAGGAGCGGTAGTTCCAGATTTAACAGAAGTGCCTGGTACAAGTATTTTAAAGGTTTGCTCCACCGAGCCTACTATGTTAACGTCATCTGCGTATGCATGTTGACTTATTAAGGCGCCTAAAAGAACAACCTGTTGCATTAAAGAGCGGGTATCTAGAAACATCGTTTGCTACCTTATTTAGAGACAAAGTGTGCTATTATTGATCAAAACGAGGTGATTGTCAACAGATATCTTTCTCCAACGTGCCACGGCCGAAACACTTCCTACGTTCCGCGGAATCCAGTTCCTATCTGAATCAAAGATCGCCTGGATACCGCGGACCTTCGGCCGCGGTACGTAGTGAGTAAATCCCCGATGCTTTGCTTTTGCGCTAAAAGATAGTATAAAGTCAGCCTCAAAATCTAATTACTTCAGGTTTTCTATGATTAACTCAAAATATCAACACTCTGTATTAGGTGCAATGATTGCACTCACAGGCATGGCAACAAGTTATGCTGCAACAACCGACAACACAAACTGGAACGCCAAAGCTGAAAAAATGCTAGAAAAAACAGTCAATATACCGACAGTTGTAGGTCGTAACAAAGTGCCTGAATTAGCAAAGTACTTAGCGGATCAATACCGAGCAGCTGGCATTCCTGAGCAAGATATCCATATCATGCCCTACAAAGACACCGCCGCACTCATCGTGCGTTGGCGTGCAGTCAAACCCTCTAACAAAAAACCTATCATGGTTATGGGGCATATGGATGTGGTGGAGGCCAAAAACGAAGATTGGTCCAAAGATCCCTTTGTGTTTGTGAAGCAAGACGGTTATTACTACGGTCGTGGCACTCTAGACATGAAAAATGGCCTGGTAGCAACAACTGTTGCCATTCTAAAATTAAAAGCCCAGGGCTTTAAAAGCAATCGCGACATTATAGTCTTTTACACCGGTGATGAAGAAACAGGTGGCATTGGTGCGCAAAAAGGGGCAACCGAATGGAAAAATCTGCTGGATGCTGAATACGGCTTAAATGCAGATTCAGGTGGTGGAAGCTTTTCTGCGGAAGGAAGCCCACTGGGTTTCTTAATGCAAACCGCTGAAAAAACTTATGCCGATTACACCCTAACCGTACGTAATCCTGGTGGACATTCATCGAAGCCACGTCCTGACAATGCTATCTATCAACTCGCAGACGCATTAAAGAAAATAGAAACCTACCGTTTTGAGCCCTCATTAAATGAAACGACTCGCGCTTATTTCACCGAGCGCGCCAAAAAAGAAGCTAATCCACTGGGTGATGCTATGCGTGCATGGCTAAAAAATCCAGCTGATGGTCGTGCGGCAGATATTATAGAAGCTGATCCTATAGAAGTTGGCATCACCCGTACGCGTTGTGTACCTACTAAATTGTTTGCCGGGCATGCTAACAATGCCTTACCGCAATTGGCAACGGCTAATATTAACTGCCGCATCATGCCAGGGGTTTCTCCTGATGTGATTAAAGCTGAACTTGAAAAAGTGATTGGCAATCCTGTGGTAGTGGTAAATAGAACCGATAAACGTCAGGCTTCACTGGTATCACCCCTCAGACAAGACATCTTTAATGCTTATAAAAACTCAATTAAAGCGCGTTATCCTAGTGCCCCAGTGATGCCCGATATGAGTACTGGTGCAACGGATGCAAGACCTTTTCGTATAGCTGGCATCCCTGTCTATGGTGTAACGGGTGCTTGGGGTGTTGCACCTGCTGATTGGCGTGCGCATGGTCGTGATGAGCGCTTACCCGTTAAGGCCTTATCCGATAATATTGATCATTGGGAAAGGATGTTGACAGAGCTTGCAGGTTAGAGTCGATTAGCACTAATTTTCGTTTTCCGACGTGCCACGGCCGAAGGTCCGTGGCATCCAGCGCGATCTTATTTTAACCAATATTTTATGTGTTGGAGAGATTCCTTGATACCGCGGACCTTCGGCCGCGGTACGTTGGGAGGGCCGTGGTACGTAGGGTAGGCCGCGGTACGTATTGAAAATAAAGTCGGCAAAATGCATACTTGCCGACTTACTTAACACTAATTGTAGATTACCATGACCAACTTAGAGAAAATCGTTTGTCCAACTTGCGGTAAAGCCAATACTTGGCGAACAGAAAACACTTTCCGACCGTTTTGTTCCGACAGATGCAAGTTAATTGATTTGGGCGAATGGGCAAATGAATCGAGAAAAATTCCAGGTGAGCCTGCAGATATTGATCTATTAGATTTGGATAACGAAGGCCACTCCTTTGACCCTGACGATTTTAATGATTGATAAGTCAGTATTTATGGAAATAAGTTACGACAAGCCTCAGCATTTGCGCTTGGCGGAACAACTATATTTCGTAGCATTCGTTCTGCAGCGGATAGTGCTTGTGAACGGATTAGTTGATTAGGTTGATGTGCTAACCGCTCTCTTTCTAACTCTATAAAGGAGATTAACGCTTCAACTTTAGCTTCACCACTCATATTTTTTATATCAACGAGTGTTATAAGACGCATAGTGGTTCGAGTGTTCATTACAAAAAAAGGTTCTGGCATTCTACTATCCTATTTTAACAATAAACGATGTATGATATACCCGTAGTGACTCAAAGTCAATCAATGTGGTCAATTGTTTATTTTAATCAGTAAGTTACCTATCCCTTCGGCTCCATACTCGTTGTCGTAGCATGTGTTGAGTCATTATCCTTCTCTGGTGCTTTGAGTAAGGACAAATTCTGCAATTGCTGCGAGCTACTGGTATCCAAGAACTGTTGATAATGTTGTTTGAGCTGAGCGAACTCTTCATCCAAACTGATAGTACTTGTTGGATTGTAGGCGTTTTGGGCTCTTTTTTTAAGCTCCGTGAGCTCAGGTCTATCCTCGGGATGTTTCAACTTGTCGATTTTAGTAATTAAAGCATCTAATTCCTTAAATGGAGTAAACTTCACATACCGTATCGCCTCAGGAGCTACTACCTGTAATAAATCTGCTTTAGGCAAAAGATCCCCGTATTGTGGAGTTAGTCTTTGCGCTACAAGAGGGCTTAAGTCAACAAAAAACTGTGGAGCATTATCATTTTCTGCAACAAACTCAACGGCGAACGCTCTTTGTTCTGCCACGGACATTTTTAAAAACTGCTTTCTACCAATCGAACTAATAATCGGTATAGCATGATCACGAACAGAGTCTTTGGTCAGTGATTTGCTGTAACAAATAATAACATCAGGGTGGGCTGAATGAAGCGCTTCAATCAATTTGGTTTTATACCCTCTACCACAAGACCCGGTGCTTTTAGTTTCAACTCGCGCTTGATAAATTTTTTCTACAACAGCAATCTTGCGTAACTCAACGAATGTTCTGATACGCTCGGGATCATCTTTAGGCTCGCATTCTGGCAAGGCATTTTCATCACAAGCAGCAGCCCATACAACAGCAATATATTGTTTTAGGTCATTATCATCAATGCGGTAAGTACCATGTATGCCATATTCAATTCTCATATTCCCTTGAACATGTGCAGGTAAATGACCGAGGAAGGTTCTGTATTCGAGTAAGGCCTTGTTGACATCCACATTGGGGTAACGTTTGAATAAGGCTTCATAACTCATATTACGTGCAGTTTCGACTTCATCGCTTTGTATGTTTTCGTCTTTGAGTTCAAACTGTTGTGCGTCTACCCATTCAGTGCTTCCTGTTAAGGCTTTTGCCATGCGTTCACCTAACTCTTTTTTTATCGTACCGTTCTTCGTAAGCTCTAATAACACACGTAGGGGTAATTTTTTGTCATTGTTAGGTACAGTAGTCGGAGCCCGATTTAGAACCAATAGCTCTAGAGCTCCAGCATTATTAGAACGTATCGCTAAATGGACTAACCCCTCACCTGACTCATCTCTTTGAGCTAGGTCGACAAAAGGACATATTTTTTCTAGAGTAGTAAAGGGAACGCCTTTTGCTATGGCTTTCTGCATCAAGATAAAACGGTTATTAGCAGAAAAGGCACCTAATTTATTTTCTTCAATTAGGGCTAATACGAGATTCCAAGAACCATTCGTTGCTATTGTATGTAAAATGGACTGTTCATCATTAAGACTCGTTACATCGACATTGTGAATCAGTAAAGTTTTAAGTGTGTTAACATCATTTTTTCTGACAACAATATGCAAGAGTTCGCCTAAGACTATTTGTTTATCTTCCTCAGTTTCATTACGATTCGGGCGTATATCATAATGCTCTGCCAGTAAGTCGAACATCTGATCCCATTTGAGATTATTGGCAGCCCGGATGATTGCAGAGTGATGTGTCGCCCCGTTTTCAACTAACACAGCTATTGCCTCAGCATTATGTTGTTTTTCAGCGATTTCTAGAGCTGATGGATAGCTAGAGTCAATGTTGGGCGGGCAACCAATTCCAAGTAATTGAGTCAGTAAATCGACTCTGCCTGCTTCAGCAATGTGATGAATAGTAAATTTTTGTTCTGGATTTGTACGCCAGTCGCAACTCACCCCTGGTTTTATCAAAGCCTTAACGACATCCCAATTCTTTTTTTGAGCCGCAGTTAGCAAAACTCTGCCAAGATCTCCAATAAGTGATGGGTCAGAGCTATTTGCCAGCGCTATAGCACATGGAAAGTTCTCATCGTCACTGGTAGTTTTAATGGCTTTTTGACGATCAGCCCCGTTTTCCAACATGAACAGCATGATTGCCACTTCATCAGCTTTGATCACTTGATCTAACAAAGGATTGAGTACACTTGCTAAACTCGGTTTTGCTTCATCAGGTTGCCAAGCTTTGACTAAATATTTAAAAGCCTCCCACTGTTTTTTCTCACAGGTAGTTTTTATAGCTTCACTTAGACTTGCACCACGGCTAAGTAAAAGTTCAACCACTTCTTTTTGTTGTGCTTGAGCTGCGGCTATTAAAACCTTGGTGTAAATGGGGTGATTACGGTTATCGTTGTTTAAAATAAGTTTGATATCATCCCAGGAATTATCCGCAAGGGCGTTATTAATAACTGAGTCAACTTTTGCATTAAATTCATTACAGAGAATTCCTATCATGTTCTCGTTTTTCATACTCACTGCCATGGCTAAGGGTAAACGCGTCACAGTGGTGGAATGATCAACTGAAGCACCAGCTATTAACAATTTCCTCAATAGATCCTCTTGATTATTTCCTACCAGAAAATGGACCGTTGCCACATTATTAAAATGACCATTAAGGTTAGTAGTGAGATCGATAGTCTTACCCACTAGATCCCACTGTTTTGCCTCAGCAAGGCGGGGCAGAGCATATTCTAACACTTGGTTTTTATTAGTATGTTGTTGTTCAAGTGCTAATTCAACAAAGGGGTATAGCTGCTCTCTAATTACCTGGATAAGTGCTGATCCTGTCTCAAAAGGAGTGTAGAAATCACCTCCGAAAGCGACCATTTCTTTCGCTCGTTCTATATTGTTTTGTGTAATGGCTTCTAAGATTAGAATCGAGGCATAAGCATTTTTATCGCGCGGATCATTTTTTAAAATAAGGTTTACTAACTCCCAATTTCCTGCTTGGGCTGCTTTTTTTAATATACCAAGGAAATCTGCCCCGTATTTGCAGAGTATTTTTATTAGCCCTGGTTGAATGGGTTTGGCATTCAGAACAAGCTCTGCAGGCGAGGTATTGTGTGTGGTTACAAAAGAGGGTTTAACATTATTTGCTAGCAATGCTTCGAGTATGACTTCATTGTTGTTAAAGATGGCCCAATGAAGCGCACTAAAACCATTGTCCGGCGTGTGGAAATTCATATTACAATGGTATTGTAGAATACTATCCACTATTAAGGTTTCATTTTCCTGGGTAGCTACTAGTAAAGCAGAACCTGTCCTAACTTTGAGGTGATCAATTCCAGGTGTGCTAACGATGGCAAGCACGTGATCCCAACGGCGGAGGTTTACCGCTATTTGAAGCGGGGTAAGTCCTTGTTCGTTGACATAATAGGGGTCAATAAATTTGCGATCGAGCGGTAAGATAAGAGCGATATTGGCTTCATCATTTGCATTAATGATTTCTAGCAAAAGTCTGGGCATTTGTTCTGCAGAAATTCCTGCAGCTTCGACTTGTTCAGCGGATAATTTTCTACCATATAATTTAGCAAGTGCTAGGAGTTTTTTATACATGTTAAGTCTTATGAATTCAGTGTGTAAAAATAATTTTGCGCATTATACGCAAAGAAGATTATAAATAAAGCGAAGTGTATCAACTTTCGCTTTTACGTAACGTGCGTTCCCTGACCCCTACGTTCCGCGGCCGAAGGTCCGCGGAATCCAGGAATCTATTCAAATAAGTCAGATCTGGAGAAGATTAAGATCTCCCTGGATACCGCGGACCTTCGGCCGTGGTACGTAGGGGAAGGGGGCACGTCATGATTTTAACTTGCCTGCCATTGATCTTCTGCCAATCTATGCAATAATCGCCTCTGCGCAAAAGTGCTCTTTTTCCGAAACCTTTGATTTTATGGCAACCATTTAAAGCTAACAGGAGTGATTTTGCTATGCCAAAAATAGTGCAACATGTCATCGTAGGTGTTGATCTTAATGGGACCATTATGGCAGGTGATGCTGCAAATGGAAAAAGCACAGAAGATTCACTTTGGCAGATGCTCTGTGAGCAAACAAAAGGGAAATGGAACGCAGCGGCAACTGAGGATATCAGTTTTCGCCGATTTATTGAAACTGTACTTTGTCCAACACCCAGCAATCCTCCTAATTTGACTTCAGCCGAAATCACGCAGCGTAGGCAGGATTTAAAACAGCAACGGCATCAATGGTACAAACAATTTCCTACATACCTGCAGGAAACTAATCATCCCCTTACTTCAGCAGTACTTAACCAATTTTCTGTTTTAAAAGCGCAATTAAGCCAGCACCACGTTTTTGATTCCTTCATTTTATTCATTATTCATATGCAACAGTCGAAGCAATCTTTTTCTTTAGTTCTGCGGACCTTTGGCGATGATCTTGATTTAGTGGTTGCTGAAATTACTCAACGAACTGGTCTTGTTCCTGATTGTTCTGGGCACTTTGAAGGGGACACTCTAGTGCTAGCGGATGGCCAAAGAATTAGCGATCCACAGCGTATTTATCAAGTTTTCAAGCAATCTCAGTTTTGTGCAGTAAAAGATGATTACGCTTATTGGCAAGCTAGTCATGAATCGCCATTCTTTGCAAAACCGTTCTTTTTCGCTCATCAACAATCCTCCGATTTATCGATGATGTTTGATGATAATGTCAAAAAACAGATAGTTAGAGCAGCACCAGTGTATGGCGAGGTAGTAAGGCAAGATCTTGCTCAAGCCAAGCTAATTGGCAGTGGGCAGCTTGTTGATGTCGATTCTTTTCAAGCCTTGAGCAATCTTGGCTATTTCATCGAAAAATATAAGACGGCTAAGTCGAACAGTGAGGGAAGGGCAGATAAGGAATTACAACTGGTCGTTTATCGTGATCCCTCAACGTTTTTTAAACCAGCGCCATTGGGTACAAGCGGTGAAAATGATAGTGCCAATCGCACAGTGCCAACAGGTAATTTTTAAGGTTTCAAAACGAGGAGTTCATTAATGTATGCTAGGAATGATTTAACAACACGTACAAACCACACTAGACGATCAAAATCACGAAGTTATAGCACTTGGTTGAATCTGATGTTGTTACTGTCACAAGCAACTACCGGTTTAGCCGCTATTTTTTACCAAACAAAAGACGGTCGTAACCACTACCTGATTGACCATGCTAGTGAAATAGTCACAAAAAGTGATTATAAAATTGAACCTGGTGTTTGTAATTTAGTAGCAGGTGGATCTCAAGACTTTAACGGTAACTATGAAAAAATACTCTCGCTTAAAAGCGATGTTTTTATCGATGGAGCTACTTTTTTTGCGGAAATTTTTCGCGGAATGGGAGAGACCATTGATACCGATGTTGATAAATGTATTTCTAAAGTTATATCCACTCAATTTGAGTTCCTAAAAGAGGAGATAAAAGAGAATCCGCACAGACATATAAATCTCGATGATTTTTTGACTGTGGGTATACCCATTCTGTTCACTGTGGGAGTAGTACTCTTGTACCTGGTAAATAAATTGCATACTAATCGTCTTATAAATAACAACGAAGTGGATCTAGAAGCAAATTACGCGGAAAATCAACGACTTTTTCCACCTAAACCCAAACCACCCACTATGGAAGAGCGCTTAGAAAAAATTGAGATTACTAGCGTAACCAATCACCCCGTTGCCAAAAACTATATATGCCCCTTTTATCTAACCGTGATGAATGATCCCTGTGTAACAGATGATGGTCATTCCTATGAAAGAGAGGCACTCATCGAATTAAAAGCCAAAAATGCAAAATGCCCCATGAATTCTTCATTACCCGTCCAGACAATCACACCTAACCAGACTTTAAAGCGACTAATAATAGAATTTGTAGAGTCTGAAGAGAGAGAATATGAGAGACGCAAGGCAAGAAAAGAGGTTTAGGGGCAGCTAATGATAAGGAGCTAAATGAGATTGGAAATGGGTGTTATATGTGTGGAATGGGCAAAAATTGACCTTTTTAAGTTAATTGTGCTAATATGGCGCACAATTTAACGATAGGACCAAATTCAATGAATAACACGCATTTTACCTCCGCCCCAGTAGCGTATGCTAAAGTAAACTTTCCCTTGCGTGGAAATAGAGTCGAAATGGAATATCGCCAGGTACTTACAGACAGCGCCGTACCCGGTCCAATCATTCCAATGGACCAAGTAACTCCCCATAGAAGAACTACTATTTTAGTTGGAAATAGATGTGATAGTGCTAACTACCTCTATAGTTTCGCTTGCGGTACTCCTCCTCAAGCCTTAAGAAACCTGATTGGTCGTCTGCCATCTACGCGTGAGATGAAGTATATCCCAAACAATTCAGTCATATTCTACGCTGGTGATAACAATTCTGTGAATGCTGAGGTAATAACCCGTTCTGGACAGAGATTGACTTTCCCGCTTAGCCTTGTTTTACGCTTTATTGATACAACTTCTGAAAGAACAGTTGCGGATACCATAGTTAATTTTATGAATGCAGTTGAATCGCACAAGCAAATTGGTCTTTTAAACATTGATTATAATGAAGATGAAAATCTTAAAAATCTTCAAAATAATGAATGTTCAATAGATTTTGGTTTAACCTGTGCGCTTAAACCCCTCGAAGATGACTTTTTTGTTAATGGCCTATTGAATATAGGGTTACTTAATCAAGCACTTTTAGAGATTAAATCTAGTCAAAAATCTTTCGAATCGAAGTTAAAAAGTGATGCAAGATATTACGGTTATAGCAGCAGTATTCCCCATAAAATCGCTGGATACCAATCAGTCATTGAACGGTTGGAACACTTAAGTGCACATCCGGAAGATATCGATGCTTTTGAAATAAGCATTGTACCAGCAAGTGTACAAAGTGTTCTTCCTGATGAAAGTACTAGATATTGGTATAGCTATACTAATTTTGCGCGAAACCAAGAAGTTTTAGCGCAAATAAGAGTCGGCCACGCACCGTCCGCTAGTGCGACATCAAGCCTGTAAATTAGCTAGTTATTGTAAGAAGAGAGGCCTAATAAACTTAAGAAATAACACTGTATCTTAGGTTTATTAGGCTTTTTTATTGCGTGTTTTAATCGGTCTCGCCATTCATATGCTTATTTAACCACGCTAGAAAGGCAATGCGATCTTCATTCGATAGGTTATTGAACTTATGTTTTACCGTTTCTATAGGTAAAACTTGTTTTCTGACGGGTGGTGGTAGGGCTTCTTTTAATTTCATTTTTCCGCTAACTACGTCATTGTAAGCTTGTTCGTCTTGCTTTCTGAGCTTGAGCAGTTGTCCGTCGTTGGATTTAGACTTTGAAGGTAGGTAGGTAATGCTATTGTCAAAGGGTGCCTCGCTTTGATGGTACTCTGTTCCGTTAAGACGATTACTAAGATCGCGCATAGCGATATTGTTTTTCTTGGCAAAGGCTTTGACGGACTCATCCACTTCATTTAAAACATCGCCCCATTGCGCTGCGTGCTGGCCTTCGATATCCATCGCTGTGCGTAAGAGCCATAACATATTGTTGTTAGAGACTCCTAAGCCTTCGTCTGATTTATCGAGTACGTATTCACCGAAATTACTAAAGTCTATGTTGCCTTTATTCCATATTTCATGTTTGATCATCTCGGCGATAATAGCTGGAAGCTTGATGAATACCAGGTGATAGGATTCACCCAGGTAGTCTTTGGCCTTTTGATGAAGTTCTTGATCCACTAAATTAATAGCCGTCAAATCAGGTGTAGTTTCAAGCGTTTCTTGCATGGTTCTCCAATCCTTTTGATGTGGGGTAGTAGAGCAGTTGGCCAGGCTCAGTACTGAATAGCACTTACTTGACTATTTCCGACGTACCGCGGCTTGACCGCGGTATCCGGGAATCTGCTCAACACGTTAAATTTTGGTTTAAATTAGATCTTCCTGAATACCGCGGATAAAACCTCGGTACGTCGGAAGAGGTCAATCCGCGGTACGTCGGAAATCGTTTAGTAAGTGCCTGTCGGTTCAGTGCTCCGTTATATTGTAGTGAGTTTATTACATTTTACAGGCACCAGAAGTACAAGCTGGTGTGCTATTCATTTTGCTGCCTAATAACCAAAGAACGAGGAAATGTTGGACGCTTAGGTTATTCAATAGGTTGCCGAAGGACTGTAAGTCCAGTGTGTTGAGTAATTCTCGATTTGCTAAGTGATGATGGTTTTGTTGGTCAATTTTGCGCTGGAGTTGGTTTTCACTTCTTGAGAAGCCTTTTTTTATGGAGTGTTCACTGTTGCTAAAGTGTGTATTTCTTGAAAAATGACCAGCATAATTCCCTGAATGTCGCATGGTTTAACTCCTGAATTTTGAAAAAAAGCTAATTCTATCATGGATCTAAATTATTGATAGATCCGATCAATCCGAGCCGCGACCGTCAGGGAGTGAAGCAGTTGGATTACGCACGGGGTGGTGATTGGGATTAAGGGCTCTGCTCCCTGACGGTCGCGGCTCGGATGTCCGGGTGTGTGTGGGGGGGCAGGTGGTTTGGTGTGCTCAGAGCAAAACCCTAATGGTAATTTAGTGAATTGATATCTATACTTAAGTATTATTGTAAAAAATGCGTAATTAAAGGGAAAGAGGGGCAGAAAAAGCCCATAATTTGGTATATTAATGAAAATTCAATTTCTTAACATAGGGTGTCGCCATGAGTGATAAAGAAGAACAGCTCAGAAAAAAAATGGAACTGGACCAGGCAAATTTAAAAGCTGAAGAGGCGGTGCGTATAGCTGCCGAGCAGCAACGTGCACTCAAGGCTGCGTTGGCTTCGGGCAATGGCACCCAAGCTGCTACTGCCGAAGATGACGCTGCGAAACAACAAACAGACCAAGTAGGCTTTAAACCGACTAAAACAAAAAAATCGGATTGGGAATTGTTGCTTGAAGCTTATAGAAGCAAATACGGCCGTGAACCAGAGCTAAACAAGCAGGGTGAACAAGTCTTGATGTTTGCATCAAGAGAAGAGGCGAATAACTTTTTCAAAGAGCAAGCAGCGAAGAATATTGCGTTTTTATCGGAAGAAGTTGATGCAAATGGTAAGCCCACTGGTTATCAGTGTTTTTCAGCCGGTAATGATGGGAAGTTATACCATGGCACCAGTGATGAGATTAGACAGCAATTAGCTGGAAATCCAGAGGGTCTTGCCAAGTATAATGAGCAAATGCCACCTGTGAATGCGGAGAAGACCGAGCATCAGAAAAATGCGAAGGAATCTCTTGCGGGACTTAGATCAAGTGATGAGCCGGCGCCTGAAGCACCATCTCCTCGTAAACAGGGCTGATTTTATCCTTAAGGAACACCGTACTAACTCCAAGCTCTTACGCTAAGGAAAACCCGGATTACGCTAGCGCTGCATCCGGGCTACGTTTTGATTTATTCTGTGTATTAATTACGGTTTTTGTTTTGTTTGCTCGTGTTGTGCTTCTTCATCTACTTCGCTGAGTTGTTTGGACTCTTGTTTATATTGCTTATTAATATCTGGGTATACTGCTTTATCTACAAGATTATTGATATCATCTTGGGTTGAGGTTTTTCCATAGACCCCTCGTATTTGGCGGACTATCCATAAATGGCTACGCAATTGGACTAAATATTTCAAATCGGGATCTCGCTGTGCTATCTCCTGCTTTAAGCTGGTTAACATAATTTTCAAATCTGGGTTATTTTGATTCGCCTTAATAAAGGCATCAACACACTGAACCGCTACGAGTTTTTGCCCTTTAAGATCAGGGGCTTTGCGTTCCTCGGGAATACGCGCTAAAACCTGTTTAAGTTGCTGGTAATCCGTGCATTGGGATGCTTGGTCTGTATAGTCTTTCTCAACAGCAGAACGATGATCTTTAAATTCTTGATATTGAATCATTTGGTCTGGATTCGGCTGAGCACCGTGTTGAATCAAGTGCTTAATGATACTTCTATAATCGTCTTGCATAGAGCTAGGTTGGTTATTGCTTTTCAGCAAGGCAAAGGCTACATCTAGCGGTTTTTGCCCAGCCTCATTAGGCGTATCTCTAAAGTCATCAAAAAAATCCATAGAATCTTGGAAACGGTATTTACCCAAACGAATAGCGGTATGCAGCGGTGTGTCACCAGCTTGCCAGGTTGCCGCATTGTGTGGGTCACTCTGAAGGTACTCGGAATACTTACCAACTTTTTTATCCTTTAAATATCCCATAAACTCAGGCATAGACAATAAAACAGTCTCTAGTTTTGCCTTACGGTCAATAGCTGCTTGGGCAATAAGCAAGCTATCAGCGCGATCATTCTTATCACTTACTTCTAGAGTATTTGTTAATGATTCTACAATTTGCTGGTCTGTTATTTGAATTTGCTTTAGAAAATGCGCCCATTTTGCCTCAATAAATTTCGGGTTTTTACCTAAATTAATAAAGGCATTTACTTCATTAGCATCAAGATAGGATTTTCCTTGAAATGGATTCACAAAACTAGTCATCCTAGTGGGCCAATATTTGTTAGACGAATCTCTTAAATAGGGAAAATTTGCCAAATCAAAGGCAGTAATCTGAAAAGCTTTGACATCATTAAAACTATGAACCGGACGTATAGCATGCCTAGACATAACTGTATCAGTGAACTTTAAATCGTGATCGATTGTAAAAAAAACCACGGTAGGCACTGGTTTTAACCCACCAACAGGCCTGCGATCGACTATATAAAAGCCAAAATTTCCCTTATGCAAGTCGTCTTCTTCTAGTGCGTAGGGGCCACAGAGCGTAGAAGCCAGGGCTTCATAGTCTATTTGCAACTGAGGATCATCCATCAGAACTTTAAAAAAACCATGCGGTTTTTCATTTAAAAATGTGACTTTGGGAGTTTTTGATGGTTGATTGTAGCCCCTATGTTCAAAATAATCCGCATCAATCCCTTCTTTGGCTACTATGGGATATTGGATATGCTCAACCGCTACACCCACAACAGCGCTTTGTTGGTCGTTTTCAACCAAATGATGCTCTGAGATAAGTTCACCTACAAATAAACGCGCTAAACACGAAAATGCAGCCTCATAACGCGAAGATAGAGCCAAGCCATGCTTATTTTCTTTGTAAAATACTTCTTTTGTTTCACCGTTGGGTGTCTGGATGCTGGCCTTTGAAATCTTATGGCTCGAGCCTAGTACTTTGTTTTGCTGTTGGATGAGAGTTGAAAGTTTAAGCTTCGCCATTGAATTATCCTTTAGGCTATATGTTTCAATTATAGCCTAAGGAATTCTATAAATGGTTTAGTTAGAGCTGTTTGGATACAAAACGTTAGTAGCGGTCTGAGCCAAAGTTGTAGCAAATTGATCTCTTGCCGTTATTGGTGCTCTCCATACATGGCCTGCATCGTCATGAGCAAACAACCCATACAAGGCTAATCCTGCAGCTAGAAGACCACCTGTAGCGATTGAGCCGATGACGGTACCTATGATGACCAGTACACGATTGAGGAATAAATCAGTTTCTGGGTCATTGCTCAGTGCGAAATCGTATTGATACTGCAGTATGTCAACGCGCAGTTTATCCAATGTTTGTCTGTATTCAGAAAGAGAGGTTTTCATTTTCAAATTATTAATAAACCCTCTTACTTTGCTTCGAGTAGACTCTGCATGCTCATTATCCAAGCTAGCTATTGATTGATAGTAATCTTCACACATTTCTATTAGGGTTTTTATAGCTTGCTCTTCTTTAATATAAGGGTGTACATAAGGGCGCTGTGCTGGTGGGGTTTGTGAGTCTAACATAGGGCTAGGAACTATTGGTGCAGGATCGGGGCTTATAAACACTGGAGCTACGATAATAGGTGTTGCGGGTGCTGGGTGTAGATGTACAGCCGGGCTAACAGATGGTACAGGAGCTTGTTGTGTTTGTATCGCAGGACTAGTAGGTTGCGCATGCACTACTGGCTCATTAACAACTGGTTTAATAACAGGTATAGCCTGGACTGGAGTTGGTGCAGCAGGGGGTTGTACAACTACTGGTGCCATGTTGACTACTGGACTGATAACGGGTGCAGGCAATGGATCTACATAGGCTGGTAGAGTAACAACAGGATTAGGATTTGGATAGGGAACACTAGGTGGAGCGACATCCTTTCGATTATCCGCAATAGGAGCCGCCGGTGCAGCTGCAGGTGCCGGAGGTGCTTTAGGTTCAGTCGATTCAGTCGTTTTTGGTAAAGGGTTATTCTGCCAGGCTGGTTTGACGCTTGGTGCCGGAGGCATAAAATTTTCAGCCGTATTTTGCCGTTTATTGGTAGATATCATTCCTGGATCCGTGGCTGCTTGTATAACTATCTGATTTTTAATTGTTGGTAAAAGCTCTCGCATCAATCTCATAGTAAGTAATATTTTAGATATTAGATGGATAGATTCATTCTTATTGGCGTTTTGAGTCGAATTAAAAATAGTTTCTCTTAGAGGAATAAGTCGATCTCTTTCAATATCAGTCCAAATGATTCCTTGATTGATCACTGTCTGAATTGCCACATTCTTTCTTAGAACTGCGAGTTTGTTATAAACTGCGTAGCTAAGTTCTTGGCTGTGGTTGATGCTATCCAGTTGTATTGGTCTGTTTCGAGCGTCTTGGCAAAGTTGTCGTAAATTGGTTACGAATGCTCTTATTTGGAGAAGACCTTCATTGTATTCGTTAATAGCCTGTTCAAGTTTGTTGGTGATTTCTATACGAGTATACATGGTTGGTGCGCTCAGCAAGGGTAAACTGCGTCAAATTATATCAGAACTCGCTTAAGGGAATATTAAGAATTAGGTTATTTTTTACTAAATCCCAAGCGAAATATCATTCACTTATCCAGGCTAAATAAGCTACACTTCTTGCCGAGTTAACTAACAAGGAAGGTTATATATGAAAAAAGCTCTGCTATTTCTCCTACTAGGTAGTTCCATAACTGCCCAGGCACGCCAGATATCCCATCAGATACCCCACCTTGATCCTGAAATGACTGGTCACGAATACCGGCAGCTTTTTGCAACTATGAAAAAGAATCATCAAATGCTAGGAGTTAAAGCCGATAACCCACTACTCGCCATTTTGGAGTTGGGTAAGCGTTCCTTGGATTGGATAGACTTAATCAATCAATCTCGAGATGAGCAACATAAGCTGCAGCTAACTACCCCAGAGACAACCGGTGCTTACCCCATCGAAAATCCCGGCTATTCAAATCCAACCCTCATTCAAGACAATTTGAAATCTATGAAAAAGGAGATGCCAGCCGCGTTAGCCGAAGTTCTGTTTGGCACAGCTGCGCTACCAGAATTAAATCCTCTTGATGATGAGACCTTTATATACTATGCGCGTATGACTAATCGCATTTATGAAAGTGCAAGCCGCTGGCTACTGGAAGAACCTTATTTGGCGGAATACACTAGAATGGCGCAACAGGATATCCGCGGTTATTACTTTTTGAATAAAGAAACCGATCTGCGCAATAAACTAGTGCAATGGGATAGTTTGGCGGACTCTACTAAAAAACAATACAGCACATGGCTTATTGGTGAGTGTATAAATACAAAGGGTGATTTTGAAAGTTGTAACACTATTTTGCAAGCCGCAATTGAAGCGAATGCTGTCCTTATGTTTCATGAACAGTTTCAACAGCAATCGCAAATAATGTATAACAACTTTTTTGAAATCCAAAATCCACGTCCTGAGGCAGTTTGGAATAGTACAAACTCTAAACTAATGCATATGCCTTTTGCTCTGCCTGAGAATGACGCTGTGCAAAATTGGTTTAAGAGCAATGTAGAAGATGAATTTCATTGGGGTGATTGGGCTTTGCATATTGATTATCAGCAGGGTGATAATTTAGCCAAGATAGTCTTTGAAGCTGGCACCACACCTCATGTGAACGATGCTGGAGATACGATCACAATGGACGCTAATCGCGCTTTGAATGAGTATGCCAGTAGATGGACTATTCGCCACGAGTTTGGCCATGTTTTAGGTTTTCCAGATTGTTATGTCGAGTTTTACGATAAGAGTAATCAAGTGATGGTTAATTATCAGTTAGATATCACTAATTTGATGTGTAGTCGGCGCGGGCATTTGCAAGCGGGCCATTTTGAGCAGATGGAGAAGAATTATTACAAGGGCGAATGATTCTGAGTCTAAGATCTAGGATTAGATCGGTATACATTAAAGAATCCTGGATTACGCTAGCGTAATCCGGGGCTCTTTAATGTATGTTTTAGCAGTTGCTCGAGAGCAACTGCTAAGGCAATAAATTACCAGGACTTAGTTACAATAATTTTGGCAGAGGTGAAATTAGTAGCAAAGTTATTGGTTATCTCACGACCTGGGAATACGAAACCATCCGAACCGCGTATACCTTGTGTAGTGAAATATTTTTTTCCGAAGTCATAATAACTTACTTCACCACGAGCACTCCAGCCAGTTGTGTTGAACTTATACTCAGCACCTGCGCCTGCAGTCCAGCCTGTATCTGTTTTGTTGTTGTTAACGGTATTACAGTGACCATCTGCTGGGAAGCAAAGCTCGCTAGAGTAGCGTATTTGTCCTGCGGCAAATCCACCAGTACCATAAACTAACACTTGAGGTGCCGCCACGAAACCAACACGACCTCCGATTGTACCAACCCATTGCCCTTTAGTTTCTTGCTCTAAATGACCAGCCGGTTGTAGACCAGAAGGAACTACATCGGTACTACGTCGAATTGAGCCAGTTTCTGAATCAATACTTCCAAAAGCACCAGCAACTACACTGCCGAACTGATAATCATAACCGAGTACAGCACCTAAACTACCCCAAGAGTCATTGTAATTAACTTGGCCAGCATTACGAATTACTTGCTGATCTACCCAGGCAAAACCAAAGTTGTCCCATGAGTACTCGCCGCTTGTCCATCCATAACCAAAACTTCCACCGACGTACGGGCCTGTCCAGTTGTCCATCGCTGTAACGTCACCCATAGTTCCAGCTGTGACAGCATTTGCTGTTGCTATGGTGCTTAGGGCTAAGATAATTTGTTTAAGTTTTGCTGAGAAAGGTTTTATTTTAAAATTGTTCATTTGTTCGATTGTCCTTTTTTATTATTTTTATTTTCCACTAGATCAATGCGTTTGTCACAAATACTGTTGAGATACAAAAACGTCCCAATATATTAACTGAGCATTGATTTCTTTACAAATTATTATTTTTAGGCGGCGCCGACGTGCCACGGCCGAAGGTCCGCGGCATCCAGGCGGAGAGTCTAAACTCTAGCTGTATTTTCTAAAATTAACTTATTCATCGGCAGGATTGAACTAACTGCCGGTTTAAAGGTTGTATATCTCTCCAAACCGTCATGGGTTTTGTATTCATTAAACAGATCTTTACTTAGATTCGGAACTTGATCTTTTTGTAAACGCTCTAAAGCCCCACGCTCCAATTGCTCACGAAATTTTCTTTCCAAAACAGGGGTAAATACCCTTTGCTCTGCTACGAAATTGTTTTCAAGCGCGCTTATTACTTCATCAATGACCAAGGACGCCTTAAAATGCTTCTGAACTAAGTCGCTGACAACTCGGGCATTTTTCAAAAAGTAAAATAATTTTCTACAGGGATTAGAGATTAGTCCTACCTGATTTTCCACAATTCCAAGATCGGTTCTTTTATTAAAAGGGTGTTCAGGATTTTGTAATTGCTCTAAGGTAAGTGAACCTGTGGTCTGTACTACTCCAAATTGCAAACTTACTATCTCTGCCTCTTTCATACCCGGAATATAATTATCAATCCCATTTAACATCGGGCGACCGTAAGCCTCAATTTCATCAGGGGTAGGGCCTTGTGCGAGCAATCGCTCTGCATCCGCGCTCATTGATAGATCGGTAGAGGTTTCGATATTAGTGAATTTTGCATACGTGAGCATTGCTGTGCCATCACCCATATTGGACATCATTCCGTGCTGCCCCATACAAAAAAACATAGAGTGCGCATTGAGTAGATGAGTGGGTAATTTCACCCTTACCAAAGCTTTTAGTCTATTCGTTCTTTGTTCCGGTTGGAGCTGAAAACCTAGTTGTGTATTTAATCGCTCGATATGTTCCCATGTGGAGTTAATCAGTTGGTCCGTAGTTAAAGTTTCTATTTCTTGTTTGCTATTTCGGATGGTTACTTTAAAACGTGATTTCCCAGATAGATTTCTAGCCAAAGTAACCACTTCGGTATGTTCCCTCAGTTGGATATTAGGGTGCTTCTGAATCCGATTTTTAATAAATTCGGCAAACTTAGACCATAGAAATAGGTGTTCATTAGTTTCTACTGCGCAATCAATAATATCCATGTTTACCTGACCGGCATACTCTGTAGGATCGAGCATTCTATAAAATTGACTGGGAGGTCCAAAAACTTTGGCAAGATCATCATCAACTAAGCCTGTGTATTCTTGTTTAATTTTTTCATAAGTGGCGAGTATGACTTCTTTGCTGGGTATGGAGTTTTTGACAATAAAATAACGTCCACGACGCAGGGGAGAATTCTTAATGTCACCAGCAAGTAAATAGTCGGGGTATTTTCTTTGCACCTCCATGGAGGCTCGAAGGTAGGCTTTTGCAGTTTCAATATCGGCATAATGAAAACCATGTCCCATACGGCCTGGATTGCGTCCGCTGGAACCTGAGCCTAAGGTATTTTTTTCTAATAAAACAACTTTATGGCCTTGATCAGCCAATTCCAGTGCAGCACTAAAACCAGCGGCACCAGCTCCTATTATAATAATTGGATCCATTTAATTATCCCTATTGCTAAGTCCTAAGCTTTTATTGGTCACATCGTTTTGAAACGCGGCAATACTACCATGAAGATTTCCACGGAGCAAAACCGAGCCGCGACCGTCAGGGAGCGGAGCAGTTGGATGATACACGGGGTATTGATTGGGATTAAAGGCTCCGCTCCCTGACGGTCGCGGCTCGGATGTACGGGTGTTGGGGGGTATGAAAGTCCAGCTTGAACGCATACTGTGAAATTATTCTTCTTTTCGGTATTGTCTAAAGCACAATCCTCACTGTATCCTCCCCTTTTTTTTAATACAGCCGTCAGACACTCATGAAAAACAGTCCGGAAATCCTTCGAAAAGTTCGTTCATCGTTAAATCAATTGATAACAGCGAAAGACAAAGATCCTACCAGTTACCTGCCTGGTGAAAAGGAAGAATTACAATCCAACCATACGCGTGTATTGTATGCATTAGTCTGTGAGCAGCTTGATAGAATAGATTCAACCTTTGATCACCTCGCGCAAGATCAAGCATCCTTTAGCACGCAACTTAAAACTATACTCTCCCGACGTTGGCAACATATCGTTCATGGACCTTTGTGTTATACAAAAAATAAATCTCATCCACTGAACCACGTTTACTTTGATCTTGCCAATTACCTCGATCCTACAAAGGTCAATTCGCTGCTAATGGATTTTGTTCAGCAAACTGATACACGCAATAATGACTTTGATTCGCTTAAAATTGGAGAATTTATCCTGTCTGATACTGGTGAAGAATTTATAACTATTGACGCGATTATCGAACAGGCTTGTGAACGAATAATACACCATGAAAAAAATATTTTTGTACGAATCAATTTACGCAAAGTGCAGACCTATTTGTCACCTCGTGAGTTGAACCGTTTGGGTGCTGTGGTAGAAGTGCTGAAGGCGGCACAACAATGGTATTTAATGAATGACCGAGCGGATCCAGAAACAGCCATAAAGGCTTCACGACTAATCGAGTGGGTAAAAAAACGATTACCTGGCGGTGATGTATTAGTGCCACCCACTACGGTATTCAGTGCCAGAATTAACAGATCAACCAGTCAATTAAATCCAGACCTAATGTATGATGCTAACAACTGGATTGTTTCTTTGATTAATTACCCACAAACAAATAGCGAAACATCCACAAAACTCTTAGTCGAAGGAATTCAAGAGGGAAAACGCTTTGTGGGAACCTATTACCCTATTGCGAGCGCACAGTCGACATACTCCTGTTTAATCCCACAATTTCTGCAAAATACGGCTGGGCTATTTACTCAAATTAAAGTCTTCGAAACACAGGGCCGGGCACAAATACCTTCTAATTCGACAAGCCGAGAGGAGTTATTAGAATGGCAACCTGACGCTGCACTTGCTGAATTGCGAGAACATTTAGTGCATTCTGAAAGCGCTTCTTGTGCTGTTGTGAAGCAATTAATCGCAGATATCAAAAAAGATGAAAGAAAAACGCATTTTGCCAATTGGACGGTTCTAGCCACCCAAACTGATCAATTAGTCAAAGCGAGCAATAGATATTCTTTATTTATCCCCTATGAGCGCTTTGGAGCTCACTATATCTTGGGGAGCGGAGCACATAATTGCCTCACCTGGTGCCAAGAAAAACTCAATAAGTTGGGTTTTGCACCTGAGTTCAGTCAAATTTGTGATGATAAAAGACTGAGGAAGTAGATGCATTAAGATCAACATGGTAAAATATGGCTCATTTTTAACTAGCACTACAAACCAAGATCCTAACCATTTCGGAATTATTATGGGTATAACACTTGATCAACCAACGGCACTCAATCAAGCAACAATTCTCCGTAGAACGACATTGATGCTAGAAAATCGCTTAGATGCTGCAGATGAAACATCAGTACTTAATCTTTCCGCATTGGAACTTGATAAATTCACGGCGCTTAGAATCGCCAGTAAGTTAATGGAAAATTCTTCAATACGTGTCTTGAACTTGTCCTTCAATCCTAATCTCATTACAAAAGACTCTAAGCGAGGCTTGCGCGCCATATTACGAGCTTTGAGAGGCAATAATACGGTAGAAGAGTTAAATCTAAGGGGTTTACCCTTAAATGAAAGTGATATCGAGGCTCTTCTACGATTAATTAAACACCAACCTCATATTAAACATGTAGATATTGCTGAATGTAATATTGATGATGACGGTGCTGCGTTGATTATTGCAGCATTGCAAGAGAATACCAGTCTTGAGTCACTCAATATCTCATCCAACTATTTTAGCAATCAATCTGTCATTGATTTAATGGGAGTATTGAAAAATAACCGGACTTTAAAAATACTAACTATGGTTCAGCTGGAAACTACCCTTTCAGAAAATGATGATACCAGGATAAGTGTAGCTACAGCTATTGCCGATATGTTGGAAACCAACACACATTTACAAGAATTAAATGTTAATGCCAATAATCTAGGAGCAGAAGGTTTTTACAGGGTTGTTTCTGCCCTTAGAAGAAACCGCAGTTTATCCGCTTTATGTATAGCTGGAGTTTGTACTGATGAAACATACCCAGCTCAACGGATCAACAGAACGCAGGCTGAGCGTTTAGCACTTGCTTTAAAAGAGAACACCAGTTTAAGGACCTTAGATATTGGTAACAATCTCTACATGAGAGGGGCTTTACCCTTAATAATCGATGGAGTAACCGCCAATACATCGATATGGAATTTTAGTCTTTTCTATATCCTCATTGATCTTTTTGAGCGTGATATGTTTAGTGTCGCACTCACAACCTTGATTAGAACAAATAAAACTTTGAGGACACTAGATCTGAGTTTTGCAACTTTTCATGATCAAGAAATTGTGAACCTAACAGATGCCCTTGCAAAGAATACCACCATTGAAACAGTTATTTTGGATCAAGTTCGACTGAGCGTTGTTGATATTGCTCATATTCTTGAAATGATGAAAAGCAACCTTACTATTACACATCTGGAGATGTCTGATCTTAATCAAATTAGTTTCGATTACATTGATCAAAGATTTCAAATGTATCTTTGTCGGAATCAGTTATTACAAACCCTGCTAATGTTAGAGGAAAATCCCTCTGCTTATTCCAGTGAATTGCTTTTAGAAGTTTTGACTATGGTTTTAGCGAGCATAGAACAACTAGAACAAGATACTAAAGCTCATACTATTACAGTGAACTGGGAACAATTTAGTAAGGAAATTAATGTTGCGGGCTTGTACAAAAAATTGTATGACCAAGCTCTTCAAGTCTTAGCACGTTATGGTCTTAGGTTTGAAACAGCGGCTTGCATCAATTCAGCCTCTATTCGTAACCTAGTTGGCCAGATTCAAGTGCTATTAGACGCATTCAATAAAACCGCGGTCCCAGAAGTTTTATCGAATCATGTTGCGCTCAGTCTATTTAATCCAGCAGTGAGCCCAAATGCCGAGTCTCGGAATCCCACTGCAGCTCTAACGGAGCAAAGGCTGTAATTATTTGAGGATAGTTTTATTTCCACATGACATTAGCCTGATTTTTAGACGCAGCTTTCAACATATTTATTAAAGGATATGCACGCTGCGCTAAACTTACATCAGGCTCACCTTGTTCATCTTCAGTATTATCGGCAGAGCCTTTGCGGCCAACACCACTTTCCAGTTTAGACAAGGCCTCTGGAATTTCATCGGCTTTTAATGCCCCAGGCACTGTGCCTGAATGTCCCATAACTTGCAGTAATTTTTTGGCAACATCTTCAAACATTACAATATTTTCATAGGCTTTACTTGAAAAAGTGATAAGCATAATTAACTCCTCTAACTTAGATTAATTACAGAGTAGCATAAAACTTTAACCCGACTCCAGGTTGCGTTACAATCGGTCTGCTTGAATTTACTTTGATCTTTAATGCTTTAAAAGTGAGAGTTGTAAATGAAAATTATACTGTTAGCTGGTGCTCCTGGAAGTGGGAAAAGTACGCAAGGTAAGTCTTTAATGGCGACCAATAAAGCAATAATCCACCTATCAGCAGGTGAGGTGGTGCGTGAGATTATTAAAGATCCTACGCATCCGATTGCAATCAAATACCAAGAGCTTATTAGTAGTGGAAATTTACTACCCGATGAAGTCATTCTAGAGGTATTAAAAACAGAGTTGGCGAAATACAAAGATCAAGAGGTAGTTATCCTACTTGATGGTTATCCCAGAACCCCTGCTCAATACCAGAATTTTAAAGCAACTTGGGGTGCTCCAACTGGCTTAATTTATCTTGATGTTCCCAAAGAGCTGCTCAGTGATAGACTGGCTAAGCGACAAACAGCACGAAGTGATGATAATGACAAAGCGGTAGAGAAACGTTTAGCCTTTTATACAGATATCACTCAACCTTTATTGCTTTCTATTAGTAAAGAGATTCCACAGGCGGTAATAAAGGAGAAAACAAGGGATTCCATATCAACAACTACTTCTTATCTTTACAGCCAATTACATCGCATACCGGATATTCATACTCAACTCATTAAAGAAAGTTTAAAGACTACCTCGGCTCCAGTTGATGTCCGAGTTAAACCTGTGTGGTCATATTCTGTGGTTTCTCAATTATGGCAGACTAACAGTGAGCATCAGACGGCGGATGCGATTATCAAAGGCTACGCCACTAAAAACTTCTCCTTTTCAATAATGGGAAAAAAAGTCGTCTATCTCGAAACTCCCCATGAAATAGAGGCTGTTTTAGAAGCACAAAGTACTTTAGGCCCAGTCTATCGTCAATTCTCTACCTCCGCAGGTTTGAAACATGATTTCGTTGCCACAGATGCACAAAATCCACATGCTCATGTTCAAAAGGACGGTAAGCCGAACATATGGATGCTTATACATCATGCTTTAGCTGCTGTTGTTAGAGATCATCCCAAACCAATGTATCGTTTGATGGACAAACATCTAGATGCGCTTTTTTTTGCGGAAAAATCCTTTGATTTAGACACTACTTTTGATAAGTTTTTTTACTCGTTTTGGAGTGAATATTTATTTGGGGCAAAAGTTGAAGCAGCAACTTACATCGACACTAGAGACAAATTACTGCAGGCAATGAAGCACTGTTTTTATGCTAGTAATTATAAAGGTTTGGATCCAACTGGGATTATCGGTGCTTGGTATGGTTACAGTGTTAGCGCTGAAATAAAAGAAGCTAAAGCCAAATTACAGTCCTTTCTGGCAGATGCAAGTGATGATTCCTTAGCTAAGCGATTCAAAGCGACTCTCGCCGGAATCAATACGAAAGAAAATCTTTCCCTTACAGAACAAGAGTTGAATGATATCCTCGCTGACAACCTGTTTGACCTCGTTTTTGTTCCTGATTTTCTTGCTAATGTGCTTTATGAAACGCTGGTTGTTGCAGTCCGTGAAAATAGCGATTTGCACAATGCCGATGAACGTAAACGTGTCTATGCTAAAGGACTGTATCAGGGGTATTTATTCCCTATTCGTTCTCGTGTTTTAGAGGAAGACGTCAACTTACCCAATGGTGATCAAATAGCTTCAGGTAGCACTGTGTATTTAAATCTGAGAAAAGCTGGTTTATACCATTCTTCAGGCCCAAGACGTTGCATTGGTCAGACTTTTACTGGTCATTTTAAAGATCATTTTTTTGATCGCTTAGCAGCCGTGACTTTCAAAATTAAAACGATAAGCCTTCCTGAAGATAGAAATCAACGAGCAAAAAATGAAAATGTTCCAGCGACTCCTGAACGCTATACAGTTAGTTGGGCTCTGAATCGTAAAGAAGCAATGCGGCATTTACCGTTTCATAATTACAAAGGGACGAAGTTTTTTGATGTATTGAGCCTGCATAGAAAGCCGAATCTTAATTCTTTGATCATCAAACAATGTGTCCTCAAAATTAATAAACTGCTAAGTCATGAGGGTATTGATATTGATGATGTAGTTATTGTAGCTCCTGAGGTAAGAGGAATCATCATTGGTGGACAGGTTGCTCATGAAATGCGACTACCAGCTTATATCATCCGCAAGAAGGGCGGGAATAAGATGGATGCGAGTTTGGTTTGTTATGAAAGTTATGCAAAAGCTTATGGTGATCCTGATGTGGTTGAGCTGCCCAAAAATCAGCTGCAGGAATTAGCAGGTAAGAAAATTGTTTTGCTTGATGATGGTATAGCTAGCGGAGAGAGCGCTCTTGCTTGTAAGCATTTGTTAGAAAAGATAATAAAAAATGATCAGTTGGAAGCTGAGGTAGTAATGGTAATGACCTTATTGAAACATGATTATGCGGAAGTTGATCCAGTCTTGTCAGAAGATACTGTGGTGAAAACTTTATTTGATTGCCATGGGGGCCGTTTTGAGGGAGAAGATGGGGTTGCTTGTTCATCGGGGATGAGTCCATTTAATTAGGCGATCCACTTTAAACCATTGTGTTCTTTTAATAAATACTTCAGAATACGCCGCCGACTTCCGCTAACGATCTCGGTGGGAATTTACCCTGTTCGCACACAACTATTATAATTAAGGTGTATAGAGATGTTAGAGCTTGAAATTAGACAGAAATTAGCAGAGATCCAAACCCTCAAGTTAAATTTAGAAGATCGTTTATGGAAAAGTTCGCTTCCAGCTAAAGACTTTGATGGTCAGGAACTCACGCAAGACAATATTCTCAAAGCCATACATACTCTGGCAGATCAGATCATTACAGCTTATCCTAACGAATGCCCTGTGCTAGTTGGTTTAATGGATGGTGCCTTACCGTTTGCTAGTAAACTTAATGAAATCCTCACCGCAGCCAATTATAAATTTCAGTACACTTCTATGGCTACCGGTAGCTATGGGACTAGTATTGAGTCAGGAAAATTAACCTTAGGATCACTGCCAAAAATTCATTTAGCAGGCCGAAAAATAATAGTCATTGACGATGTAATCGACAAAGGCCATACCTATGAGAAGGTAAAGGAATTGTTCGAATCTTTAGGCGCTGATTCAGTAGACTTAGTTGCTCTAGTCGATAAAGTACAAAAAAGACCTGCTGGTTGCGAAGCGTTATTTGCTGGCTTTCGTTTGGCTATGGATGCTTTCATAATTGGTTATGGTTTAGACTTTGCTGGTGTTTTACGTAATACCACCTCGATAAGAACGGTTGATAAAGCTTTCCTACCTACTAAAGCAGAACAAGAGTTGTTAGACAGTGAAGAATCACTCAATAGAGAGTTACAAAAAATAATCGCTGAGAAGGCTGCTAAGCTGAAACATGGTGAACAAGCTGAGATATTATTTGCAGTAAATCCTGCACAAACAGCAAGTGCTGTCGATATGGCTCGGTCAAAAGAATTCAGTCTGGGCCACGGTTCGTAATAATCTATTACAAAAGTAGGGTGCAACAAGACACCCTACTTTTCAAACAGCTGTTATTAATCCAACAGCTCAGGATGTTGCGCAATAATATCTTGCAGAAAAGGTTGAAAGTTTAAAGCCCCTGAGTTTGATCCACTGTAAGCGAGTTGCTGTGTTTTAAGGGCTACCTCATGAGATATTGGTTTTGGGGCTTGTTTCAGCGATTCAGCAATAACCTGTACCTGACAACAACGCTCCAAAGAAATAAACCACCAAGCCGCAGTTTCCACACTTGCACCTACAGTAATTAAACCATGGTTTTTCAGGATTACTGCTTTGTGAGGGCCTAAAGCTTTTGCAATCTGATCACCCTCGGATAAATCGAGCACTATCCCATTGTATTCATCATACAAAGCATGGTCTAAATAAAAAGCACAGGCATCTTGTGAAAGTGGATCCAGAAGGCGTCCCTGGGTCGACCAAATTTTTCCGTAGAGTGAATGGGCATGTGCAGCAGCGATAATATCAGGTCTATGTTTATGAATTCGCGAATGAATAGCAAAAGCGGCGTGGTTAAGTTTAGTATGTTTACCTTCCACGATTTTTCCCTTATCACTACAAAGTATTAAATCGGATACTTTTATTTGGTTATAAGAAATCCCAAGTGGATTCAACCAAAAATGATCCGGGTAATCGGGGTCGCGTACTGTAATGTGACCAGTAACACCCTCTGTCAAACCGAGTTTACCAAAAATCCTAAAAGCCGCTGCCAAGGTTTGCTTGCGTTTTAATTGTTCTTTATTGACCGGTTTTCTCGCAAACATTATCTATCCTTTTTTTCATCAGGCTTAGTCATACTAGCCAATATTAAACGTTCACCTACATGGGGTTCTTTTCCGTGTAAACACCTGTAATTATCAATAACTAGTACATCCCCTTTTTGCCAGGGAATCGATATTTTGGCTTTTTGCATTAAATTAGACAATATATCTGCATCGCTTTTAGTAAGCGGTTCACCGTCCCCGTAAAAAGTAACAACAGCCATGAAACGTCTTTGTGATAATACAAATTTGAACAGCGAATTTTTGATAGCATTAGTAGCTTCATGCCGGATATTATAATAATAATTATTATGTGATGATTGATTAAACCAAACAGACTCTCCTGTTTCGGGATGCATTCGATATGCAGGTAAGAGTAACTCTGTAATTAAACCAGCACCGCGTGGAAGCCACTTAAAAGTATATCCTTGTTCTTTTAAGAGTTGACTTGCCTTCTTTTTATTGTTGGTTCCTAAAAGATGTTCCCATAGAAAACCTAATTGGCCTTCACTAAAAAATTGGAAAATTTTCCAGCGTAATCCCTTTGTGTAAAATTTTCGGCGATAGATAATACCTTTATCCAATTTTTGTTTTAACTGCTCTGGCAAGGATTGCCAGAGTTTTTGCCCGTCTAATAAGGGGGTATTACCGCCTTTTTTGGCAGGAGTTACACAATTAAAGTAGATATGACTTGGAAAGTCTGCACTGTAAGATTTCTCATTATGCAGCGGAACATTGAGGGCAGGGGGACCAATGATGGACGTGTACATTCCTTCTTTTATTTTTTTCCGCACTACTGCGCATTTATCATAATTATACAGATTGCCTAAGTCACAGTGATTAACTACTTGGGCAAAATCATCCACCTCAGTAACTCCAAATCCCCGCAGAAGAATCGCACCAGTTTTGAGGAGTTGCTCTTTGATTAGTGCATTTTTCTCTTGTAGGTAGTGAAGCAGAAAGGCCACATTGGCTTGATCTTCATTGATTGGCTTGATGACTAAGGGAAGCTTGTGATCTCCTATAAAAGAAAAGCTTGGTTCAGTCATTTGGTTTTCATCCATCAGTTTATACTTTATACTGTGCCCAATTTGTTCCATTAATTCAAGGTGATAAATGAATTCTTATCTATTGACGCAAGATACGGCGTCGATTAACCAGCAAAACAGTGTGGATTGTCTGGAAGCTGGGCAGGTTTTATTTTTTCCTGAATATTTTTTTTCAAGGATTGATCAAACGCTTATGACTGATTCCATTTTGGATGGTAGCCATAAAAATGTAAGCTACGATCCTAGGACAAAAAAGTTAGGCGGTTTTAAAAAAGAACAGACAAATTTGCAAGCCAAGCTCGCCCAATTTATGCAGGGATACGCCGACTTTTCTTATAATCTTATTCAATCAGCCTTACCAAGCTATATTCCTCATTTGCAATGGGGACGAACAAGTTTCAGACCTGCGCAGATAGATGGTCGGGTCAGCTCCAAGCGCAAAGATGATACTCGACTGCATGTTGATTCTTTCCCTTCAACACCCGTAAATGGTTTAAGAATTTTACGCATTTTCTGTAACATTAATCCAATTGATGAACCACGAGTGTGGAACGTGGGGGAACCTTTCGCTAAAGTGCTAGAGCAATTTGCACCACAAATTCCAGAATACAGCAAATGGAAGGCTAAAGTCTTGAAGATGGTCAAATCTACCAAAACTTTACGTACGCCTTATGATCATTATATGTTGCACCTCCATGATAAAATGAAGTTGGATGATAAGTACCAAGCGCAAGTTAAAAAAACACAAATTGATTTTCCAGCGCGCAGCACCTGGATAGTCTTTACCGACCAAGTCTCTCATGCGGCATTGAGTGGCCAATACCTGCTCGAGCAAACTTTTTATTTGCCGGTGCAGCACATGGCTCAACCTGATCAATCCCCCCTTAATCATTGGCAAAAAATAAAATACCAGGAGTTAACTTTATGAAAGGATTCCCATTAAAAACTGGCATGTTAGTTTTTAGTTTTTTTCTTGTAAGCGCTGCTCAGGCAGGTAACAGTGATAAACGCTCTGCTGAACATATTAAAAGTGCAAGCAAATTGGGCTGTATGATGTGTCATCAAGGTGAGATTGCACAACAAGATAATACTGCGAAAAAAACGCCAGTTAAAACGAAACAAAGCCATTAATCTTGTTTTCTTCTGACTCTGCTAAGACCCAAACTAGAAAAAACTTTTTTGTACTATCACTGCTACTGCTCCTTGCTGTACAAACAGCGTTTGCTAAGGCTACTACAAGTAGTCTTCGTGCGCATGTAGAGTACCTCTGTTCCAACGCTTTAGAGGGACGTCTTACAGGCACCGAGGGGGAGCGTATGGCAACCCAATATGTAGCCAACTATTTTAACCAGTTAGGTTTAGAACCTGCTGGGGACAACCATACTTTCTTTCAAATTTTTGATTTTACGTCGGTATTAGCGGGCAAAGGAAAAGCAAAATTAAGAGGGCGTAACGTCCTTGCTAAGCTTAGCTTAGGTAAAACATCATCGCCAATAATCTTGGTTGGCGCACATGTAGATCACTTAGGTCACGGTCAGTTCAGCGGTTCAAGAGCTCATGCAGCGGAGGTAGGGCATATTCATGCCGGTGCAGATGATAATGCCTCAGGTGTTGCTAGCATATTAGAAGTGGCTACTAAGCTGGTTGCTCTCCAGAAAGCGGGTAAACTGCAGGGCAATAAAGATATTGTCTTTGTGGCCTGGTCAGGTGAAGAGTACGGAACCATTGGATCTACTTACTTTGTTAAAGAGTTAATGCGATCACCTGTTGATTCACCACTAGCTAAAAAAATTGCTGCGGTAATTAATTTGGATATGGTAGGTCATTTAGATAAGCAGTTAATTATTCAGGCTGTAGGATCGAGTTCACAATGGCCAGAGTTAATTGCTCAAGCATGTAGACAGCAAGCTATGCCTTTCGTTATGCAAAGCGATCCGTATTTGCCAACTGACTCAACAAGTTTTTATGTTCAGGGTGTGCCAACGTTAAATTTTTTTACTGGTGCCCATGATGCCTATCATACTCCTCGTGACAAACCTGAAAATTTAAATTATCCAGGTATTGCCAAGATTTCCGAGCTTTTAGTAGCTTTACTGCAAAAGATTGAAGAAAGGCAGCTTGTTTTGACTTACACCTCGGTGAAGAAGGGCAGTGATAGAGCCTCTCATCGTAGAAAGATCTATCTCGGAACTATCCCTGATTATGCTAGTGCTGATATTAAGGGTGTGAAAATATCGGGGGTAGCACCCAACTCACCTGCGGCCAGTGCAGGGCTTAAAAATGGCGATATTATTGTACGATTGGCTGGTAAGGAAGTTAGGGATATTTATGACTATACGGATGCTTTCAAAGAGCTGCGTGTGGGTGATATGAGTGAGATTGTTGTAAAGCGTGGACAGGGGAATGTCACTCTAAACATATCTCCCGAGAACAGATCCCAGCCACGACCGTAAGAGCGCGGGCCCTTAATCCCCATCACTACCCCGTGCTTAAACCAACTGCTCCGCTCCCTTACAGTCTCGGCTCGGTTTGATCGTTGTTATGGATAGAACGTTTGTCGGATTGATCATTCGTTCGGATAGATCGTCGTGTTTTGTCCCGCATTGATATTCCTTTTAATTTTCATTAAGATAGCGGCCCGAAGGTGTTTTCATACGCTTACTCTCGAATCCATAAAAGGACTTTTTCATGAAGCAATTATCTCTGGTCGCCTCTTTTATAATCGGTGCATCATTCAGTGCGGCCCCTGCATTTAGTCATCCTGTGTCAAAAGATGCCCTGTCTTTCAACTGGACTGGTTTTTACGCAGGCGTGAATGTGGGGCTAGTTAAGCAAACTATGAACCTCACTGATAAACAAGGTGTCTCGTTTAATGCAACCGTAGTCCAAGTTGCTGATCCTGAATTTACGGGCGGATTGCAAGCAGGTTATAGACGTCAGATGGATACTGCTTGGGCCTCGGGTGTCTACGGCTTAGAGCTAAGTACTAACTTTTCAAGCACTAAATATAATGGTCAAATTGGCTCAGCCTTTTCAACCTATCAATTACAGTCCCAATATAAACTCAACAATACCACTTTAGTACAAGCAATTGGCGGTATAGCTGCTAATAATACTCTACTATTTTTAGCTGCCGGTTTTTCTTGGACTGATATCTCGGGCAGTGTAATCAACCAAGTGGGTGTTCCGTTTTTCAATTCTTTCAGCGTCAGTAAACAATCTTTAGGATCAGCAATTGGTGCTGGTATTGAGTACTCATTTACTGACAATATTTCTGCGCGTGTAAAAGTCGATGTGGTTACTCCTGGAGTCTATACAACTACCGATAATGTTGGAGACAGTTACCAACTATCGAACAGTATTGTACAAGGTGCTTTCGGGGTTAACTATAAATTTGGTTAATGTATTACATCAAATTACCTAGGATTTTTATATGACAAGACTACAGAAAGTACTTAGTATACTAATGGTCAATTGCCTGTTCACCAGCGCATCAGTTTTCGCTACGGCGAGCCCCAACCAAACCGACGACACTACACCCATCCTCTCAGAAGCAGACTTGCCTTTTACTATTAAAATTGAACAAGCAAACTTTCAATTGGGTGTAGGAAATCATTCTGGTTTTATAGGGACATTCAAAGGGCTGTGGGTCATTGTTGCAGGAAGTACTATCGGCTTGCATGGTTTTGGCCCAGATCCGTTTCCCCCTGGTTTTCAGAATACTACTATTTATGTAGTCAATCCCAGCACTGGGGTGACTTACTCTAGATCATTGCTAGATCCTAGCTCAGGCTTAACTACTCAGCAAATTGACACACTATCCACCATCAGTCCCCAAGGGTATCAAGAGGGAAATACTTTGTATCTAACTGGCGGTTATGGCAAGGACAGTCTCACAGGGCTCTTTTTGACGCAACCTGTTCTGACAGCTATTAACCTTCCTGGTATAGTGGATTGGGTTACCCAGCCTGGCACTACTAATCAATCAGTTGCTGGCAATATTCGTCAGCTGACAGATCCACTGTTTCAAGTAACCGGTGGTGAAATGTATAAAGTGGGTGATTATACACAGCTTGTATTTGGCCAAAACTTTAGCGGTGTTTATGATCCTAACACTAGCAATGGAATCTATACCGAGCAGGTGCGCCTATTTAAGATCATAGATGCTGGTGGCAATCTAGCAGTAAAACCCTATAACTCTAAACCTGCTATCCCTGCTCCCGTTTATAGACGCCGTGATTTGAACATAGTGCCGGTACTTTATAATAACAATAACCTATTAAATTATGGCTTAGTAGCCTATTCTGGCGTATTTACTGAGGATGGAGGAGTTTGGACAGTACCTGTTTTAATTGATGATCAGGGCTCACCCAGCATGGCTGACCCACTGTTAGAATCAACCTTTAAACAAGGTATGAATAATTATGTCTGTCCAGTTGCTGGTTTATATTCAAAAAATACTTCCAGTATGTATGATATCTTTTTCGGTGGCATCTCATACGGGTACTATGATAATGGAGTTTTCACAACTGATGAAGAGGATCCCTTCATTAATCAAGTCACCACCGTTAAAATGGACAAAAATGGGAGTTTTAGTCAATATTTGATGAATAATCAGTACCCATCAATCCTTTCTAGCAATACACAAGCCGATTATCTTTTCGGAGCAGGTGCTTATTTTATACCTAATAATATTTCCCAGTATCCTAATAAGGTCATTAATTTAGACGGCATACGGCAGCCAACTGTTATAGGTTATATTGTTGGCGGAATTCAAAGTGAATTACCCAATCTAAATGATCCATCTACCCAATCTCTCGCTTCGCGTTATGTGTTTAAAGTTACTTTAATACCTAAAACGCCTCGTTAGAATACGACATGTTGAATCAATGAGATTAGAGCTTGTTGACAATTGCACCCACCTCCTACGTGCCGCGGTCAAGACGCGGCACGTAGGGTGGTGGGTGCAATTGACCATCTAATTTTGAACAAAACTTGCGAGATAAAGCTCATCCTGTGTTTTGCGCAATAAATTAGCCAAAATAGGTAATAACATCATGGCTATGGTAGGGTCTTTTAACAACATTTGCTTAAAATCGGGTTCTTCAATGGCCAAGGTCTCTGTATCTTCTAGCGCTATAACGCTAGCTGAGCGTGGTAAACCATCAATGACGGATAACTCTCCAAGAATTGCGTTAGCGCCTAATTCGCCTAAGATAAGTTTCTTATTGAAACCTATATCACGATAGACTTCCACACTGCCTGAAATAATTAAAAAACAAGCTCCTGGCAAATCTCCTTCATGAACTAGGTGTTCTCCAACAATAAATTGGCGTTTATGGGTAAGGTGAGCAATATCTAACAATACTCCATCGGAAAGATTGGAAAAAACTTCTGATGACTTTAATGTTTTAAGAGTATCCATCGTAACACCTTGGTTCTCTCTCTTAGGCTAAGTGAGTTTGATAGCTTTCTACATATATAAAATATAGACTACAATTTTGATACTGTTTAAAAATTAACCATAAAGTTGCTTCTAAAAAGTGGATTCAACACACAGAACTAGTTATCATACGCAATTAATATCATTACCAGGCATGGCATGAACACTGAATTAGCAGCTTACGTCAAAACGGAGTTAAGCAAACAGAAATACCGTGTTTTTCCTATTGAATTTTCAGGTCAAAAATACATAGTTAAACAACAAGAGGCTAGGCGGTCGGGGTTGCCGGACCTCATTTTAAATACTTTTACCAAAATATTTGGCATGACAGCTTTACGTAGTATCCATATTCCTGGCGGAAAAAAAACCCAAGATACCGAAGTGAAGCGTTTACATCAGCTGGCTTCTCTCGGTGTACCGGTCCCTAATGTCATCCATATCGATGACAATTGGCTAGTATTGTCCCATATGGGAGATTACCAATTCACTGAGGTATTAAGAAATCCTCCAGAAAATACCGCTGAATTTTATTGGGAGCTTGGTTTGGCCAGTATTTTACAGATACACCAACAAGGTGGTTACTTAAGTCAGTGTTTCGTGCGTAATATGATTTGGCATGACAATAAAGTGTCCTTTATCGATTTTGAGGACGATCCAGCTGCGGTTATTGGTCGTGACCTTGCCTATGCTCGTGATTGGTTGTTGTACCTTTTTTCCTCTGTATTGCATTTAAAAATTAGCCCTGCTGAACAAGCCAAAGTATTAAAAGGCTTTTTACAACAGGAAAATCAGGCTGTACAGAAGGGGGTGCTTGATTGTGCGTCTAAATTAAACAGCCTATTACGCAAATTACCCCGAAAACGCAGCGCTCTGTGTGGACGTGATTTAATCTCTTTATCCGCTTTTGCAGCTTGTATGGATGAATTGCGCAAAGTACATAGTGTTTCTGTGGTATAATCGCGCAAAAATAGCTGGAAGAGAACATGATTAATATTGGGCAGTTTAATACATTAAAAGTAATTAAAGAGGTTGCTTTCGGAGTTTATCTTCAGGGTGGCCATTATGGTGATATTTTATTACCAAAGAAAGTGGTACCTGCAGAGACCAAAATCGGTGATAGCATAGATGTTTTTATCTATACTGATTCTGAAGATAAAATAATCGCAACCACAGCACGCCCACGCGCAGTTTGTAATAGTTGTGCGTATCTTAAGGTTATTGATGTTAATCGCGTTGGAGCCTTCTTAGATTGGGGTTTAGACAAAGATTTACTAGTTCCAGTACCTGAACAATTCAAACCCATGGAAAAGGATAAGTTTTACCTTGTTTATGTCAAATTGGACAATAAAGGACGCATTATCGCTAGTTCTAAACTGGATCACAGTCTAGACAAAACTCCGGCTGAATATGAGAAGGGTGATGAAGTTGACCTGATCGTTGCTGATTCGACCCATTTAGGCACTAAGGTTGTTATCAACAATAGCCATTGGGGGTTAATTCATACTGCAGATATTTTTCAAAATATAGGCTATGGCAAGCGGGTTAAAGGGTATATCAAGACTTTAAGAGACGATGGAAAAATTGATGTAGTCTTACGAAAGATAGGTCATGAAGGGGTGAGCGAGCTCGCTGAGCGTATACTTGCTGATTTAAAGAAAAATGAAGGATTTCTAGCTTTACACGATAAAAGTCCGCCTGAAGCAATCCAACGTGCCTTTGGTGAAAGTAAGAAAAGTTTCAAAAACGCCATTGGTCAATTATACAAACGCGGGGACATTAAGATAGAACCTGAAGGTATTCGTTTGAAAAGGTCCATTTAACCAATATACAACGGGGTTTAGTCCTGTTTAGAATAAACCCCTTACTCAACGAGGAATTATCTGTAGCAACGTAGACGTCCCCAACCATTTCTCCAGCATCCTGGATGATAGGGAGCAGGTGTTGCATAGGGACCAGGTGCGTTTACTTGGCAGCCACCCCAAGGTCCACGGTGCATACCAAAACCACAGCCTCCAGCTGCAGTAGCGATTGAAGTAAAACTGAGTACAAACAGTAATACCCCACCCATTAGTACTGATCGCAACAACCCTGAACTACACAATGAACGTGTATTCATGGCATCCTCCTTTTGTTGATATTAGATTTTCCTTACAGAATCAGTATAGAATATATTTTGAATTAAATGCGTTAAATTGAGGCAAATAATCAGTTTTTTGAACATTTCCCTTAGTGCTTGATAATTCTATAGAAAATTGATAGTCTCAGCTGTTTTTCAGTATTTATGGATGTTTTAAGGGAATGCAAAACACAGTACGGAGAGTAAATCTCGAGCACCTTAAACAGCTCGAAGATGAAAGTATCTATATCTTAAGAGAAGCAATTGCTGAGGCAGAAAATCCGGCTTTACTTTATTCAGTCGGTAAAGATAGCTCCGTCCTTCTGCACCTAGCTTTGAAAGCATTTTATCCTTCGCCTATTCCTTTCCCGCTAATTCATGTAGATACCACCTGGAAATTTCGTGAAATGATACAGTTTCGCGATGAAATTAGACGTAAATACAATCTGAAGTTAATAGTACACACCAATTTGGAGGGTGTAAGAGATAATATCAATCCCTTCACCCAGAGCCCTAGTCATTATACTGATGTTATGAAAACAACAGCCTTAAAACAGGTTCTTGATTCACATCAAATAGATGTAGCAATAGGCGGAGCCAGGCGTGATGAAGAAAAGTCACGCGCTAAAGAGCGTGTTTTCTCCCTGCGCAATCACAGCCATCATTGGGACCCTAAGAATCAAAGACCAGAACTTTGGCAGCTTTACCATTTAAAAAAACAAAAAGGGGAGAGTTTTCGCGTTTTTCCCTTGTCCAATTGGACGGAATTAGACATTTGGTATTATATTCAGCAACAAAATATTGCCATTGTCCCATTATACTTTGCGCTAGAACGGCCGGTAGTTGAGCGAGATGGAATGCTGATAATGGTTGATGATACGCGGCTACCCTTAGTGAATGATGAGATCCCCAAAAAGCGCTTGATCCGTTTTCGCACTTTAGGTTGTTATCCATTGACTGGGGCAGTTGAGTCTAGTGCTGATACGATCGACAAAATAATCGATGAATTGTCAACGACTAGATTTTCTGAGCGGCAGGGACGTGCGATTGATTTTGATAATACAGCCTCTATGGAAAAGAAGAAAACGGAGGGTTACTTTTAGATGGAACCCAATGTGAATAATATACAGCAAGAAAAGTTTCTCGCAGCTGTTCCGAAATCCCTAGGTCTTTTACGTTTTGTTATTTGTGGTTCCGTTGATGATGGAAAATCCACTTTAATCGGGCGTCTGCTATTTGATGCTGGCTTAGTCTATGATGATCAACTTATTGCACTAGCTGCTGATAGTAAAAAACATGGTGGCAGTGAAACCTATGACTTTTCACTATTAGTCGATGGTTTGGCTGCGGAACGTGAGCAAAAAATCACGCTGGATATTGCCTATCGTTATTTTTCCACACCTCACCGTGCATTCATTGTTACCGACGCCCCTGGTCATGTGCAATACACACATAATATGGTAACCGCAGCTTCGACAGCCGATGTAGCTCTTGTTTTAGTTGATGTTAGTAAAGGCTTGATGATCCAAACCAGACGCCATACCATGATTGCAGCTCTGATGGGGATAAAACATCTGATTTTAGTGATTAATAAAATGGACTTGATTGATTATCAGCAAGCTCCTTATGAACTATTGGTTAAGGAGTATTGTGAGTATGCCAACTCAGTAGGTATAGAGTCAATCAAGGCAGTTCCCGTATCTGCACTTCACGGTGATAATATCACGCAGCATTACGAGTGTATGCCATGGTATCAAGGGCGAACTTTACTGGATTATCTCGAATGGTTCGATATAGATACTTCTAACGTTGAACAATCTTTTCGTATGTGTGTGCAATGGGTAAATAGACCTAATGCAGATTTTCGTGGTTTTGCTGGTCGAATAGACGCAGGACAGATTACTGTTGGCGAGAGTATACAGATTTTACCTGGCGAGACCGAGGCTTGTATCGAGGAGATTTTGACCTTTGACGGATCTTTGAATTCAGCACATGCGGGGCAATCGGTAACACTGACATTCAAAGATCCTGTGGAGGCATCGCGAGGTAGTGTCCTGTCCAGTATCTCAGATCCTTGCAGTCTTGCAGACCAACTAGAAGTCGATCTAATTTGGATGGGAAAAAAAGCCATGACTGTAGGGCGTCAGTACGGTATGCGTATTGGCACAGCCTATGTGCTATGTACTCTTGCAAAACCAAACTATATTGTTGATATCGCAACACTTGAGCAGTTGCAATCGCATGAATTGCAGTATAACCAGATCGGTAATGGATCGGTAATGGTTGATCGCTTGATTGCTTTTGAACCCTATACAAAAAATCGTAACTTAGGTGGCTTTATCATCACCGACAAAGTCAGTAACGAAGTCGTGGGGGCTGGTGTAATTCGCAAGGGAAAACGTCGAAGTACTACCATCCCATGCCAATTAGTGACTGTGAATCAGGCTATGCGCTCAGCTATGAAATCACAAAATCCTTTGGTTATCTGGTTTACTGGTTTATCGGGAGCAGGCAAGTCAACTATCGCCAATCTTCTAGAAAAAGAATTGCATGCACAGGGTTTTCATACGCAATTATTAGATGCAAATAACATGCGACATGGACTTAATAAAGATTTGGGATTTAGTGAAGCCGACCGGATTGAAAATACGCGACGTATTTCTGAGGTTGCAAAACTGCTCTGCGATGCAGGACTAATTACAATTGTTGCGAGCATTGCCCCTTTTGCCGAGGAGCGCGCAGTTGCTAAACAACTACTTGGAGCTGAGCAGTTTATTGAAATCTTTGTTGATGTACCATTGGAAGTTGCAGAATCGCGTGACAAGCGCGGTTTGTATGCAAAAGCGCGCAGCGGAGAGCTCGTTCATTTTACCGGAATCACTTCCCCTTATGAAGCACCAATTAATCCGTCAATACGGTTAGACACCTCCACACTTACCCCTGATCAAGCAGTTAGTACTGTGTTGGCTTGGCTAAACCTTAATAAAAAGATGCGACTATGACCACCTATCAGGATATCAAACAATACGATACTAGGATGAGAAGCTTGGTTAAAAGTTTTAGTTGGCGCATTTTAGGATCCTTGATCACTGGACTCGGTGCCTATGGTTTGACTAGTAATCTACGCTTGTCCCTTTATATCAGTTTAGGAGAATTTGTAGCCAAAATTGTTTTGTTTTATTGCCATGAACGACTATGGCAAAGCATCCCTTTGGGTATATCTCTGTCTGCGAGTCGAGGTAAATAATGCTTGAAGCGATCATTTATCTGTAAATCCATTCGAAAGGAATCGTTATGACCTATTTGTACAAGCTTTATGGATTGCAAGTTCAAAGCGTGCTGTGTATCCCCAACGCAGAAGTTTATGTTAGCAGTAGAGAGTCTACGGAATTAGTAGATGTAAAAATTACATGGGGTTTAGTAGGTATGGAGGGTCTAGATAATCCTCTTGTAACCACTTCCTGTTATCAAGCTAGTGCGAATGAATTTTGGATGACAATTCCGACTTTAGCACGGTTTAGCGTACAAAATGGGAATACGATTTTAATTGATAAAATGCCCGGAGTGGATGAAGACAGTTTGCGCGTATTTTTAATGGCGGTTTGTTTTCAAGTACTTTTAACCCAGAGAAAATATCTGGTCTTAAACGGCTATGCATTGAAACAAGGAAATACAGGATTTGCTGTGCTGGGTTGGCAAGGCCTTGCTTATTATATGCTGATGGCTGAATTTATTAAACGAAAAAATGCTTTGTGGGGTGGATCTTATTTTATCCTTGATAAGCAGGGGAGAGCACTTGCAGGAGCGGCGCAAATTGATGTCTCTGCACAAGTAGTTTCTTACTTGGGATTGGATATAAGCGGTTTAAAAACGCTGCGACCTGGGATGAATAAATACCCTATACCTCTAGAGCAACAAAATGTTTTAGGGGCCTTAAAATTAGAACGTATCTATTTACTTAAAACACATCAACAAGCAGATATTCGTGTATGTCCCGTTGAGGATGAAGAAAAAGCAAACACACTTCAAGCCTATCTGAAAACCAATCTACTTTACGGCCTTCCAGAAACAGAAGGAATTTTAGCGGACTATGAAAAAACACTTAACAGTATTCAGTTAATAACAATTTTCCTTCCTGTAACTGGACTGAAATTACGGGTGTTGGCTGATTCAATTGAAAATGATGTAACAATGCGAGGTGTTAATCATGCGGTCATCTAGAGGAATTATTTGGTTGTCATCATACCCGAAATCGGGAAACACGTGGTTCCGTATTGTATTGTCACATCTGTTAAATCAGTCGACTTCATTAGACTACATTAATGATATGGATTCGATTCTTGGCTCACCAATGGTTGCCAATCGTTCGTGGATGAATCAGTCATTGGGTATTGAGAGCAATTTATTAAATCAGGAAGAGCTAAATCAACTCCGTCCTATTGCCTATACCAAACACGCCAAAGACGTGCAAAGAACTACCTATATTAAAATCCACGATGCTTATACTTATAACAGTGATAACAAACCGTTGATTCCCGACGAAGGATGTCTTGGTGCAGTGTATTTTATTCGAAATCCCTTAGATGTTGCGGTGTCACTTTCTCACCATGCCAAATGCCCAATTGATTGGAGCATTCATATGATGGCGAACGAGGGATTTTCAGTCCCCCTAGATGTCAATAATGAGAAGCAAATTAATCAAAAACTATTGTCTTGGTCTAGCCATGTTAAAAGTTGGGCTGCAGCGTCATCGATCAAAGTTTTATTTTTACGCTATGAAGATATGTTTTTTAATCCCTTTGATACTTTTAAACAAGGAATGGATTTTTTAAATATTCAAGTGAGTCCTGAGATGTTGCAACAAGCTATTGAAGACGCCTCTTTTGATAAATTACAAGCCTTTGAAGAGCGTTTTGATTTCAAAGAAAAAGCCCAACCTGATGGCCGGTTTTTTAGAAAAGGGGTGGTTGATGATTGGAAAACCACTTTAACAGAAGAACAGGTGAAGCGAATTATTCGCGATCATGGAGAAATAATGCATGCTTATGGCTATTTGGATGATAGTGGAAAGCCTGTCATGAATATTATGAAAGGCTATTCCAATGAGCAATAAAATCCTTTTTTTAATAGGTCCTCCACGCTCGTTGTCGACTGCTTTCTTGCGCATGATGCAAGTGAGGGGTGACTTTAAAGTTATGAACGAACCGTCTAGTGCGGTATTTAACACTAAACATTATCCGCAATCGAAGCATGCTTATACAACTCAAGCTCTATCATCCTATGCAGAAGTCACTAATAAGATTAAAGAGCAAGCTGCTCATCAGTCTGTATTTATTAAAGAGATGAGTTTTGCCTTTGATGAATATATTCAAGCTGAACCGTCAATGTTACTCGATCCACGGGTATCTTATGTCTTCCTACTACGGGATCCTCATCAATGTATCATTTCCTATTATCAAAAAATGGATCCACGTTTTGCTGATTATCTGATAGGGGATTTGGGCAAATTAACGGGGTTTCGTGCGCTGCTTCATAGTTTTAAAACAGTTCAAGATAAGGCGGTAAACAAACCCTTCTTACTTGATGTCGCAACATTGTGTAATAACCCAATAGAAACTATGGAATCCCTTTGCATACATATGGGGTTAGAGCATAAACCGGCTTCATTGCAGTGGCAAAATCTTAGTGCTGATTTTGATGGTCATAAAGAGTGGGATGAAAGTAAGAAAAAAGAGTCGACTCAGCATTGGCATCTAGATGCGATCTTGAGTCGAAGGTTCCATCAACCAACTCGTTATGAGCTTGACGAGGAGTTAAATCCCACTTTCACTGAGATTGCTAATCCTAGACACAAAAAGCACTGTATTGATGTGTATATAGATAGTAAACAGGTGTACGAAGAGATGTTAAATGCATGAAGTCTCGTCACTTCTCACAGGTGTAAAGCAAAAACGCGTAGGTTGGGTTGTAACCCAACATGAATCTTGATGGACAAAGAATATTATTGTTGGGTTGTAACCCAACCTACGCTATAAGTTAAAAAAATCCTCTCCTTAATACTCCCTTAATAAGGGCCTTGTAAACTACCAGATCCTTTTAATTGAGTAATTAGTGGTCCTAAATTGAATTCTACAAATAAAAAACCAACCAATCCACCGTATAAAATCTTAGCTATTGATATCGATGAAAATCTTATCAGTGTCCAGCTACAACCAGATACTCCAATAAATCTGTCAGCTAGTGCTGGTTTAGATTTATCGATTACTTCTGAAGGAATTCTAGAGAATATCGAATTACTTCCGGGGCTAGTAGCAGCCAAAATTGTTGCGCACAGACAGTTAGAATGGAAAGCTTATTTCGCAAAAATTGAAAGGTTAAACCAACGATTCAAAGCAATTTATCCTGATAGCTTAATACCATTAATTCAGGTGAATTTGTTGACTAATGCGACTTATACAGGACGTGAATTTTTAGACGGAGTATTTAACCCTTTATTCTCTCCCATTGATTTGACTGAAGACCCTGCAACTCCACCGTTTATTGATGAATCTCGTTATTACAATAGACAAAGGCAAATTGAAATTTTACTACCTGAATTAGGGGATTCTTTGAGTGCGTGCTTTGAACGAGGTGAAGCAAAGGCTTTCACATTAGAGTATATTCATGAGGAATTACGTAAGAAGGGACTCACGATTAATAAAAAAGATATCACTCTGGTTGACGACTCCGGTGCAAATATCGTTTTCACTTTACAACATGGATTTAACACTGTTTACAATCCTACCAACCCTAATTGCAGGCCTGATGGATTTTTCTATACCCAATTTAGAGCGAGTGTATTTGATAATCTAAATAATATAATTGACGATGCAGAGAATTATTTAGAAATGATAGAAATTACACACCAATTCGAGCGAGTAATGGCTTTCGAATAAATGCTTATCCGCTAATCGGTTTGCTGTTTGTCAGCTCTTTATTGCAGAAAACCTCTAATTCTATTAGATTTATCATATTAAATGATTTGAAGGAGATTGGATGACAAAGTTATTAATCTATCAAGTGGATGCCTTCGCGAGCAAGTTATTTACTGGCAATCCAGCGGCTGTTTGTTATCTCGAAAGTTGGTTAAAGGATGCGGAGATGCAGGCTATCGCGCAGGAAAATAATTTATCAGAAACCGCTTTTTTTGTTAAAGAGGAAAAAGGATTTCGTATACGCTGGTTTACTCCTAATGAAGAAGTTGCTCTATGTGGTCATGCGACTTTGGCTAGTGCGTACGTCGTTTTAAATTACCTGGGATATAACAAGGATGAGATTTTATTTGATAGTTTAAGTGGTCCGTTAAGAGTTAAAAAGGGTGAGACAGGTTTGGTCCTTGATTTCCCTGCGTTAAGTTATAAAGATATTCCATTACCTGCTGATTTTTCCAAGCTTAATTTGAACAAACCGCAACGCGTTTTGCAAAGTGAATTTGATTTGATGTTGGTGTATGACCATACAGATGAGGTAAGCGTAGCCATGCCTGATTTGCAAGCCGTTGCTAAACTAGATTATCGTGGATTGATTTTAACTGCACCTAGCACGGAGAGTGATGTCTATTCTCGCTGTTTTTATCCAGGATGCGATGTGCCTGAGGATCCGGTGACTGGTTCCGCGCATTGTGTGATTGCCCCTTTCTGGTGTGAGAAACTGGGAAAGAGCAGCATCACAGCTATTCAGGGAGGTAAAAGAAAAGGTCAGTTAGTTTGTGAGATGAGAGGGGACAGAGTGTTTTTATATGGTAATTGTCATTTATATATGGAAGGTACGATTTTTCTTCCGAGAGTGTCGTTGAAGTTAGTGTAAGGTAATAAGTGTTTCAATAGAAGTGTAGGTTGGGTTATAACCCAACAACAACAACAACAACAACAACAACAACAACAACAACAATCTTCTTCTACCTGATAAGCAACCCTCATCCCCAACCCTTCTCCCTTAAGACAAGGGAGAAGGGAGTCTGTTCCGTGCCACAATTTGTCATCACCATTCAACAGCGCCGCACAGAACTCGCAAGAACGGAAGTTCATCCATCATCAAGAGCGACCTATCCTGCCAGCTACCCAAAACTTAATACTCTCTTCTGTGCTAGTTTCTGCACTACAATTCGAGAATTTACATCCAAATCACTCAATGTAATCGTGCTATTAGCCTTTAAACCTTGCACAAAAGCTATCTCATTTACATCCGTCAGTACTTTATTCATAAAGCTGCGCTTGTAAACAATAGACAAACCATTTTCACTGCGGTCAATCGAATGAATTGAACTAGATAGCGAAGCCGCTAAGGATTTGAGCGTTGTAAATTCTTTAACTTGAAAACGTTGGCCATTGAAATAACAAGAATGGCAATTAGCAAATTGAGCATAAGCTATTGCATCCTCAGCACTAGTTAAAACTTTAGTGTCGAGATGCGCATCAACGATGATATTCGAAACTGAAGAAGGAATATCAAGAAGAGCATTAAGACAACGGCTAGTAATTTCTGCTAATTGATGCTTTGATTTAGAAAATGCTTTTGTAGAGGATTGGGCCTTAAGAGTACTATAAAAAACAATACTTTTGTGCACAAAGCAGCTTTCTTTTTCGCTACTAATACTATCAGCAGTAAAATGAAACGCCTGCCTATCATTGGCATTCAAAGTAAGAGAGCAAAGCCCCATTAATTCAGTAATTTTTCCAATCAAAAAGTCATTTGCTTTTTCAATAGGAAGCGGTTTTTCAATATCCGCTATGTTCTCCTGACAGAGAATCAAGCGCGGACGCCATGACAACTCATAGGGGTTAGAAAAACTTAACCAATGCATTGCGACTTTAACCCAGCATTCAAGTGCCTGTTCATAGTTTGCCGCTGCTTCAAATAGACTGCCAAGATTCATATTGTAATAGATGTGATCCGAGGTAGCATAAGCACCCTGACTAATCTCATTATAAGCTTGGTTGTAATAATCCAAGGCCAAATCAAACTGTTTTGTTTTCTTATAAAGACGCGCAATATTAATGAAATTAACGTATTTTAAACCTACAGTAGTAATTTGTTTTGCTGCAATAAACTCTTTAATGCGAAACTCAAGTTCAAAGGCTGTGTCAGTTTGTCCCTGTAAAACTTGAAACAAGGCATGCAAGTTCAAATGATACAGTGAGTTTTCATCTGTCAAAACCATGCTAGGACTGATGCCGCAACGTACAAAAAACTCAGCAGCAATGGGGATATGTCGACTTAAAGTAGCAGCGTAAGCCTTAAGGAATAGTAAGGTCTGGACTTCCGAATCACTCAGATGCGAAAAAGATTGTGGGAAGTCAGACACCGCTAAAAATGCATATTGATGGGAAAAAAAGCGGATCATGAACAAGTGCATGAATAATTGTTCTTGAGTGGGAGCTGCGACACTCTCGCTATTTTTAGCTTGTTCTAGTAAATGACAAGCAATACCATAACCGCCAGCTTTTAAACAAAGCCAAGCATAGCCGATTAGTTGATTGATTGTAGATGGTGCATAGTCCTTGGCGAGTAAGCTATCATCCAATCGAAAACCAATTTTTTGAATGCTTAGAATCCGTGCGTTTAAAAGGGTATCTAAACTACCTTCTTGGATTGCTGTTAATTTTTTGCTAGAAAAATCAAACTTGAGATTGTTTAAACTATTTAATGCTTCTAACTGTGGTTTTAGCGCAGTAGAGCTATTTGTGTAAAATGTAATCGTAATTGTATCCAGGTTTTGTGCCAAGAAAATTAGACTGTATAAGTTATCCGAGTTAAATAGTTCGTCGTTTATGAAGATATCAATGGATAAATCATTGATCTGTTGGTTTTTTAAAATTAAAGATAGTTTATCAGCGAAGACTTTAGCTCTAATAGCAACAGGCTTGCCGAAGGACTCTAAATTAATCCAATCATTGGTAGAATTTAATTCGCAAATGGGTGCAAAGGCTAGATTTTTTAATGGTGCAGGGCAGTTAGGTAATTGCTCAACAATGTCCACAAGAATTTGATAAGGGCAAAGTATAGATCCTGTTAAATTAGCTGTAAACTTCATAAGTTAATTCTCAACTCTAAGCTTGTTACAATCGACTGGGCCTAGTTAATAAGTTTTTTGCGGTAAAAAAAACAGGGTTAAATCGATTGAATACAAAGTGGATGATGTAGCTAAAAAAAAGAAGGAGATCTTCTCAGGTGTAATACCTAGATGATCTCCTTCAAAGCAATTATTACTCTTCAGAACCTTCAGAAGTTGCAGCAGTGCAGCAACAGCAGCAAGAAGACAGTGAGGGATCAAAGTTTACGCTGTCATCAAATAAGACTTCGACGTCCATGCTGAACTCATTGTTTTTAATATCCATTAGATTGTTCTCCTTGTTATATTTATTTTAGAATGGGAAACTTTTGTTAACACCCAAGTTAACTAGTACATCGCCATTACCAAATTTATTATTCACTGGAATTTGGTAGCCGACATTTAATTTTACACCTAAATCGTTACTAAAGCGGTACATGGCAAAAGCTTCTGCTAATGGGTCAATTCTGGTACGTCCTTGAATAGACTCAGACAATGGATTAGTGCCGCCAACTGCGACTTCAAAGTTACCATCATTTAAGTTTTCTATGATAGCACCACCACCGACGCCAAAGCTAAATGCTTGGAAATCACCCATCACTTTATCAACAGTGAAAGCTAGGCGAGAGGGAGCAAGTTCAAGTCTGGTTTCAGCAGGAACGTTGGTTTTTGATTTTTCGCCATACATATCGTAACGAACATTCAACAACCAGTTGTTGGGTGAGTAAATAGAAGCACCAATGTATCCACCAAAGAAGTCATTTGGATAAAAATTCTTCAGATTGATAGCAACTCCGGCTGGATTTTGTGCCGTTTTTGATTCAGGAAATACTACGTCAGTATCATAGAAACTGTGACCGTAAGATCCTCCAACTTCAAGTAGTAATAAGTGACTTGGTGTAGCTACATCACCCATAGTGCCAGCAAAAGCACCTGTAGATGCGAGCGCTAGAAGTACTGCACTGATTTTTTTATTCTTCATTTACGTTCCCTCTGGTTTTGATGGTTCATCCTGGAAAACACTACTAATTACATTCGCTAATTATAAATGCAATTTAATACGCTTTCCGTTTTTAATTACAAAAAAGTTAAGTGTTAACACTTTATATTTCTCAATTAATATTGTAAATAACTAATTAACTTTATTCACTTTTTTTTACGAATTCAAAATAAATATAAAACACTCTGTTTCTGACTTGTTCGACCCACTATCTAAACTTAAGGGAACGGAATTTTTCCTAGAAATGCATTTTCAGTGGTGATTCCTAAACGATTTGCATATCTATTATTAATATTCAAATGATTGGTTAATGACATATGCACAAAAAAATCAGGACTGACTATTTTCGTATAATGTAGTTCTAGTGAACTGTCATAAGCATGATAATAGAATATGTCCTCAGAGATTTGCTTCAATTCGCTGAGCACTTCTTCGTAGGAGTATTTCTTTAACTGTTTCAAGCAATCTAATGAATTGACCGCATACGGTTTGATAGCCTGCATAAAAGGTATGGTTTCTTGAATAGACAATCGATTGCAGTTTTGGAAGGCCAAATGGTAACCAGCACCGGCTTTATCTTCCAAGCCTGCTGAGCACTCGGCATTGTATAGAAATGAATAACATTGATAGAGCTCTTCAAACGATGATAGAAGTGCTTCCTCTAAACTAAGACCACTACTTGACCCAATGGAGTACTTGACTAAATCTGCTTCGGATTTAGAAAAATAAAACATAATAACACTGTGTCCTGGCAGCTGATTGCCATTCTGAACGATATAGATATCTCCATTCTCTAAGAACATATCTACTAAATCTGTGTATGGCGTAATATCACGTAATAACTGGGGATTGATAGTGTATTGATACGTTTTAGAGAGCCAACTTCCTAACAAGGCTTGGCGTTCTAAGAACTCCATTAAGGAGTTATAGAGTGCTTTCGATTTTTGAGGATGTGAAGCACAAGCACAGCTGTCACTAAAACTTAGGAATTTAGCATCAGCTTTGTCACCATTTAAGGTAATACCATTATAAAAATAATCCTGAGGGCTCTCATCAAATAGATTAACTACATTAGTCAGTAAAAATTCATGATCCAGGCATTTCTCTGCATTATTTTCTTTCAATAGACACAATGCAAGTAATTTTTCACGGTATTCTGGTGGATTGATCTCGCCCAATTTTTTTTTCGCATTGACCGCAACACGAGTAAATAAATGATTGCGTTCATGAAATTCACCATAGGCTTTGCAAGGTAACTTTATCCCAATACTAGTACTACCACCGTAACTGATGATCCCATCAATAATAACTGACCTAGGGGCCGATAATAGACTTTCAGTACTGAGTTTAAATTTAACTGGGTGATGTAATGAGGCATGGTTAGATTTGCAGTTAGGAAGGTATGGGTAATCGCGTGAATGGGAAAAAGTCATTTTATTCTCCATAACCAAATAGCTGCATAGTCAATGGAAGGTAAGTACCATGATCGAGTCCTAACTCATAGAGCATTTGTTGTTCGCTGAATGTTGACCATACCGTAGTTCTTAAATCCATTTGTTGTGAAATGGTTGTTGCCTGTTGATACATCGATCCCGCTTCCATTAATGCATGCCGATAACCCCGGTAACGGTATTTAAAAATAGCCTTGCCAAGATGGGCCAAGTATAAGACACAAAAATTAGGCCATAAGCGAGGATCTTCACCAACGAATCCATGTAGGAGTTTGGGATAAAAGTGGTTGTAGTCTATTGCCTTAATTAATTGCAACGATTTACTGATAGGTCTGAAATGATAACAACCTGAAGCTTGTTGGGGAAAACCGTTAATTTTTTCATTAAAGAGAAAAACCAGAGGTTCAACTGGGTAAAGTCCACCTGCAGACGGGTAGGGTCGGTGACCTTCGCTTGATGGGGAAAAGGAATCAACTAACAATTGTTGAATAGCGGTAAAAGCTATTTTTTTATCTGTAAATTCAGGAGTGGAAGCTTTTCGTGCCATCTTGGAATGGGAAATTTCATTGCAATCGATATCATTTTTGTGGAAAGGCGATATTTCACACTCGGTAAATTGTACGCGACTAATTAATTTAGGATTGGTATTGGTTATGGACAAATTGCCATGCTTGATAAAAGAGATAGTTTCGCGAGCAAAAGTTTTACGCAAGTCTTGATAGACCTGTGCGTCGATACTACCTTCAATAAGACCGTTAATAAAAGTTTTGTCAGTTGCAACAGCCATAATTTACACACTCTCCATAACGGGTAAATTTGCTAAATTCAATTTCATGTCATGTTCTGAGAAGGGCGAGTGTAAAGCGGCTTCGCTGTGCACGCTGAAATTAGTTAGATCAGCTTGCCAGAAGCAATTCACTTGATCCATTGGAGTAGGTGCACCCCACAAGTTGGTATACTGTGAAATAAATTGATACAAGCAATAAGCAATATAACCTCGTTGACAGCTGTTAATTTGTGGATCTGGAAATTTATCCAATGAGTTTTTAACCATCTGTCGATAAAATAATAACCAATTGTTTTTAGTCGCTGGGATATCACTATTGAGATAGGCCATTAGTTGATGGAGGTTTGAAAAATGGGTCGGTAAGCCGCTACCAATTACGTAAAGGTTATCAATGATTAGCAATTTATGCAGCACACCAGCGGTAACCAGATAAACGTCCTCAGTCAGATTTTGATAAATCCTGGCGAATGATTCATGAGAGTAGTTTTTACGGTAAAAAATGACCATAGAATTTTGTTGATAGTTACTGTGATCTTCAGCAACCACTTGTACGGAAAATTCTTGCTCAAGAGTTTCTGCTAGAACGCTAGTTACTAATGAATCGTCCGAATTTATATAAATCATGGGGATTTTCTGAATCAGCATGGGTTTTAAAATATTGAGTTGCTCGATGAGTACTTTTTTAAGCGCTGGTAATGGGACCTGAAACTCTGCTGCCAGAGCAGTTAATTGTTCATCAGTGCATTCTGCTTTAGGGAATTTTTTTAAAGCCTCAAGTAGTTGCGCTAATTGCGTATTGGGTATTTTAGCACCAATGCTGGCGTTTGTTAGGTAGACGGTTGTGCTTACAGAAACGAGTTGATATTCATTGATAACGTACATGCATAATCCTCATGCGAACAAATATGGCTAATCCCCAGCTGTTCTCTATTTGTGATCCAAGGGGTCGTCATTATATACCTAAGAGAAATCTTTTTGCGAGAGGAAAATTGGGATTATGTTCAAGAAGTTAATCGCGTTTTTTCTTGGCATTTTTATCCAGATACATTGCAGTATCAGCCCTTTGTAGAAGTTCTTTTGAGTTTTTTGCCTCGGTCGGATAGATGGCGAGTCCGATACTAATTTTTGAGCGAATCTCTGTGTCTGCTATAGTATAGGGTCGCTGTAAAATTGAGGTAATTTTTTCTATTATAGTTGAGGTTTGAGTAGATGAGATTACATCAGAGATAATAATTGCAAACTCATCACCGCCCAGACGAGCACAATAATCATTAGTGCGTAAGGAATGCAGCAAACGACCTGCAACTTGTTTTAGCAATGCATCACCTGTTTCGTGGCCTGCTTGATCATTGACATCTTTAAAGTCATCGAGATCTAAGAACAATAAAGCAAATTGTTTTTGGTTTCTATCAGCAGAGGCAATTTGTCGTTCAAGTTCTGTTTCAAAAGCTCGTCTATTGGGTAAATTTGTAAGGGAATCTTGGTGTGACAATAATTCAAAATGCTCTTTCTCATCGCGGATTTGTTTTTGGAATTTAATAAGAGAAATATAGCTATGAACATAACGAATCATGAATGTGCATAGAATCATTAAGTAACAAAGTAATTGTAAAAAGGACGATCCAAAGTAGGCCGCATCGTAGCTTTTCATAAAACCAAACATGACATATAACGACATTACAATCTGAATAATTGCAAGATAGAAAAATATGCGCGTTAGTAAACTGGAATCGATTCTGCGAATTTTTGTGTAGAGGCACAGCAAATAGACGTAGACAATGAAATTTAGCAGAGCCAGTGGGTTTTCCAAGAGGGCATGGGGATGAATTATACCTAATAATTGATAATCACCATTGGTCAGCAAATGCAACCAATAAGTCGTACTGGCAATGAGAGCAAAAACCAAAATCGATTGTAGAAAAAAGCGCAGTGCTTGCTTTAGTTGGAAGCAGTAGAGGGTAAGTCCAAAAATCAATGATAAACCCATTAAGGTATTTGAAATGAACCAAATATAGGCGTGTAAACTACCTAGTCTTATTTGATGCTCGAAAATCCATTGGTTGGATAAGCTAAAAAGTGTATTGAAAACTGCTGTAAATAAAAAGGTTAATCCAACGATAAAAATCACATCGTTTTTATTGACCCAATAATCAATCATTGCAAAAAGGATGATCAATAAGGAGATGATTGAGATGGACCAACGATAAATAAATACAAAAAAATAATCTGTTTTATACAGATAACTCGAGTGCCCTAAGTCAAAACCAATTATGGCGCTTAGTGCTGGTAGCGTGAGGAGTAGAAAAAGTAAGGAGATTAATAATTTGGGCGTACTATCGATAAGATTAGTAAATTGCGCATCCTTATTCATCAATCATCCTTTTGTTAACGCTGGGGTTTAACTACCTGTACTGAGATATACTAATGATGACAGCTTTATTTTATTGATTCTAGATTTAGTAAGAAATATTAGGAATTTTTGCCGTAGGTTGGTTCGTGACCTGAGTGAGCCCCACGATTTTTTTTAAGCTTGCGAAGCCCAATAGCTTAAACCGGAGCATTTTAGCCCTGACGCAAGCACTGGAGTTTAACCTTGGGTAAACCCCCTTGCCGAGAGATTGTACTATCTGATTAGAAACCCTCATCCCCAACCCTTCTCCCTTAAAAACAAGGGAGAAGGGAGCTGCTCCGTGCCACAATTTAACATCAGGGCCGTAGGTTGGATCACGACCACGCCGCACAGAACTATTAAGAACCAAAGTTCTCCAGGACGGGGTGGTAAAACCTCCGAAAAAAACGATGTTTTTCGAGAGCGAGCCATGGACGGCGAAAGCGCGTTTTACCACTCCGTCTTGGAGAACTTTGGTTCTTGGTAGTTTCGTCCTGCGCTGTTGATTGGTGATGACAAATTGTGGCACGGAGCAGCTCCCTTCTCCCTTGTCTTAAGGGAGAAGGGTTGGGGATGAGGGTTTCTAATCAGATAGTACAATCTCTCGGCAATGGGGTTTAGCCTAGGATGGTTTTAAAACGGCTGCGCACAGGGATGCGCGCAACCGAGCTGCTAACTCTATCAATATCCTCAAATCTATTAAGTTTCACCAGAGATCTTTTATTTTCTCAATAACCTCGGTAACATCGCTAAATCTTACTTTTAATGAGAACGCATGAATACTACGGAAGTACCTGTACCTCATCTGACCACGGCTCACACTGGGCCCTTACATCATGTGGAAAAAATAATACTGCAACATGTTGCTGAAATAGAAGCTTGGTTCCGTCAAAAGTGGAAAGAAACACCGGCACCTCTTACTTCTTCCGTAGATTTACGTCACGCAGGTTTCAAATTAGCTCCGGTGGATACCAATCTTTTCCCAGCAGGTTTTAATAATTTAAACCCTGAATTTCTTCCCTTATGTATCCAAGCGGCACAATCTGTATTAGCTGAATTTATACCGTGCTGCATTAAGATTTTGATTATCCCAGAAAGTCACACACGTAATAAATTTTACATGAAAAGTTTGCATGTTCTACGAACTATTTTAGTCAAAGCCGGTTTCATAGTCCGTATAGGTAGTCTTGATCCAGAGCAACATGAGAATAACGAAATTGTTTTAGATAGTGGTGAAATTGTTTTAATTGAACCCTTAGAACGGACAGGTAATCGTGTCGGTTTAAAAGATTTCAACCCTTGCTTCGTCTTGCTAAATAATGACATGTCATCTGGTATCCCAGAAATTCTCCAAGGAATAGAGCAAGAAATCAGACCCACTGCTCAACTGGGATGGTCTTCTCGTTTAAAATCAAGTCATTTCCATTTCTTCGATCAAGTAGCCACTGAGTTTGCACAATTGGTCAATCTCGATTCTTGGTTAATTGATCCCTATTTTGGTGCCATCGAAGGCGTCGATTTTATGGCCCAAGAGGGTGTTGATAAATTAGCAGATGAGGTGGATAGGATTTTGTCTCTTGTACGTGCTAAATACCAAGCCTATGGTATCTCTGACAAACCTTTTGCCGTGGTAAAAGCTGATAATGGCACGTATGGAATGAGTGTGATGATGGTGCACGATGGCGATGAACTACGTCAATTAAATCGTAAGCAACGAACAAAAATGTCTACTAGTAAAGGTAGTCGTAAAGTAGATAAAGTGATTATTCAAGAAGGGGTATATACCTTCGAAACGATGCCTGATGGAGCAGTAGCTGAACCCGTTGTGTATATGATGGGGCAGTTTGTTGTCGGTGGTTTTTATCGTGTGCACCAAGGACGAGGAAGCTCTGAAAACCTAAACGCCCCTGGCATGCATTTCGAGCCCTTAGCCTTCGCTAATGCTTGTAATATGCCCTGTGGTGAGCTTGCGGTTGTTGATTGTCCCAATCGGTTTTATGTCTACGGAGTCATTGCTCGCTTAGCCGCTTTGGCCGCTGCAAGAGAGATAGCTGCAATCGGAGAAAAAGGATGAAACTTGCAGTATTGATTGATCCCCTACATCAGTTAAAGCCATACAAAGATACCACGGTTGCGATGATAAAAAGCGCCAATGACTTGGGCTGGTCATGCGCCTATTTTACGCAAGCTGATTTAGTCTGCAGAGAAGGGCATGCCTATGCTAATGTTGCGGAAATAAGTATAGCGGATGAGCGCAGTGTCGACTGGGCTAAAACAAAAAAAATTGGTGAGAAACCACTGAGTGATTTTGATATAGTTCTTATGCGCAAAGATCCTCCCTTTGATATGGAGTATATTTATAGCACTTACGCCTTAGATCTCGCAGAGCGTGATGGTGTATTGGTCGCTAATAAACCGCAAAGCTTACGTGATGCCAATGAAAAATTTTTTACTTTGCAATTCCCCCAATGTTGCCCAACGACCTTAATTTCACAAGACATGCAGCAATTAAAAGCCTTTTGGCAAAAACACCAAAATGTTATTTTTAAACCACTTGCTGGGATGGGTGGTTCGTCAGTATTCCACGTTGATAAAAGCGGAACTAATCTATCCGTTATCTTAGAAGTACTGACCCAACATCAGTCCGTATCTATCATGGCACAGGTTTATATCCCTGAAATTGTGAGTGCGGGTGATAAACGCATTTTAGTGATCAATGGCGAACCTGTTCCGTATGCCTTAGCACGAATACCTGCCAAAGGTGAACTACGTGGGAATTTAGCGGCAGGCGCTACTGGAAAAGTGGTTCCTATTACCGATAGAGATCGTTGGATCTGTGAGCAACTCGCACCCACTTTTAAAGCCAAAGGTTTATATTTTGTAGGTATCGACGTTATCGGCGATTTTCTCACTGAAATAAATGTAACCAGTCCTACTTGTTTACGCGAAATTGCGGCAGAAACAGGTTTAGATATTGCAGGTGACTTTCTATTGGGTTTAGAGAAAATAAAAAAGAGTTAAAAGAAGGGCACTTACAGTGCCCATTATTTTTTACTCATCGATATAATCAACGCCCGCTGGATCTTCTGGTTGACCTTCTTTAGTTTCTAGTGGTCCGGTATCAATTTTGGCGCCAGTGATGTAATAATTTCTATGTTGTAAATAAGCATCACGGATGAAGGTATATTTATCTAGAGCCTGATCCATCATGCGCTCTGCGTCAAACATTTGCGAACGTAAATCGATAAGACGTAATCCTAGAAGGCCATATATCGCATAATCATTATGGAGATAGACATAAGGGCTATACAGAGCAAATTGAAATAACCAGCCTGTACCGTCTCTGAGAGTGCTTGGACCTAACAAAGGAAGTACTAAATAAGGTGAGTTCTTATCGCCCCATTTCGCTAAGGTTAAACCTAGGTCATTGGAATGTGGTGGTAAGCCCCATTTAGCAGCAACATCGAAGAAACCAGCAACCCCAAGAGTAGAGTTAATTAAAAAACGCCAAGTATCTTTTATTGCCCATTGACCTTGTGCTTGCAGAAGGTCATTACCAACAGTTGGGATCAAGTCCAAGTTATTGAAGGCATTATTAATGCCTTTGCGAACTGGGCCTGGTACTATTGCCACATACACTTTAGCCGGTGGTTTAAGCAATACTTTATCAACAGCCATATTAAAGCCGTGTACTTTGCGGTTGAAGGATTCAAAGGGATCTGCTGGGTTGGTACCCTTAGTACATCCAGTTAAAGCTACAGAACCCACTACCGTTGCAAACACCAGATTTAAGCGCATGATTTTTCTAATTTTTAGGTACTTAGAATGATGGTACACGAGTTTTTCCCTCTTGCAAACGGTCAGACTAATCTAACCGGCATCCAATCCTTGTTTTGATATTTCCTTACTCGCATAAATCAACGCGTCAATAATCCCTGATTCTCTATCAGAGTGACCAGCATCACGGACTATACGTAAATTTGAAATCGGCAGGGCTTGATGAAGCTCCCATGCACTAGCCAATGGAGTTACCAAATCGAAACGACCATGGACAATATAAGTAGGGATATTAACTAATTTATCTACTTGCTTCATGACTTGGTTTTCTTCAATAAAATAATGATTATTGATGAAGTGCGATTCGAGAGTTGCTAATGCTAATGCAAAATGGGGGTCACTGTACTGATCGATGACGTATAAGTGAGGTTGTAAACTACTACAACGCGCTTGCCATAACGCCCAGCTTTTAGCTGCACTCATCCTTGCCAACTCGTTGCTACCTTGTAAACAATCGGCATAATATTGCGGGATATTGCCAAGAGATTCTTCAGGAACAATACTTGTAAATTCTTGCCAATAATCAGCATAAACTAAACTTGCGCCTTGTTTGTAAAACCATTCAATGTCTTTTTGTCGACCTAAGAATATCTGATGTAATAATAGGGCTTTAATTTGTTTGGGAAATTTTTGGGCATAGAGTAAGGCTAAAAGCGAGCCCCATCCACCACCAAAGAGCACAAAATCAGAGACACCTAAATGTTCGCTTACCGCTGAAATATCATCGAGAAGGCTTTGAGTCGTATTATTATTCATTTCCAAATGAGGCGTTGAACGGCCACAACCACGTTGATCAAACATAATGATACGGTAACGTTGGGGGTCAAAAAATCGACGCAAATGAGGGTCTGCTTCAGCCCCCGGGCCTTGATGTAAGACTATTACTGGAATTCCATCGGGATTACCAGTTTCTTCGACGTAGAGTACATGTGGGCTACCCACTTTGAATTCATGTTGGGCATAGGGTTTAATTGCAGGATAGAGAGAATGCATATTAGTCCTTTAAAATTAGCTGTCACAAATATTTTCGTTATTCTGCGCTTGGATGGGCGTTATTGCAATTGTTTTTAGCTGGCAAAATGAAGATAATGCAGCATCGCAATTATCTTCAGATCGGGAATCACTTATGACCATGGAAGCACTGCTTAAAGGGCTTAATGAAAAACAGCGTGAGGCGGTAACTTCTCCTTTAGGAAATGCCCTGATTCTAGCTGGTGCAGGTAGCGGTAAAACGCGTGTCCTAGTTAGCCGCATTGCTTGGTTAATTGAAAAAGAACAACTCTCACCCCACGGAATTTTAGCGGTAACCTTTACCAATAAAGCAGCAGGGGAGATGAGGGAGCGTTTAAGTCGATTATTACCTCATCCGGTTATGGGGCTGTGGGTTGGTACCTTCCACGGTTTGTGCCATCGATTGTTACGACGGCATTTTAAAGATGCAAACCTTCCCGAGCAGTTTCATATTTTAGATTCTGATGATCAGGGTCGTCTAATTAAACGAGTTATTGCAGCTTTGAACTTAGATTCTGACCAATGGCCGGTTAAACAAGCGCAATCTTTTATTAATGGCAGAAAAGATGAAGGATTGCGGCCGCAACACATTAACGCACTGCATTATGGCCCGACTAAAACACTAGTTTCCATTTACAGTGCTTACGAGCAAGCTTGCCAAACTGCCGGTGTTATCGATTTTGCTGAGCTCTTATTAAGAACTCATGAGCTCCTGAGGGACAATCCAGAAATTCTGGCTCATTACCAACAACGTTTTCAGGCAATTTTGGTTGATGAGTTCCAAGATACAAATACTATTCAATACGCATGGATACGCCTTTTAGCTGGTGACCATGCAGCTGTTATGGCAGTTGGAGATGATGACCAGTCAATTTATGGTTGGCGAGGAGCCAAAGTAGAGAATATTCAACAATTTTCGCGGGATTTTAGAGGAGCGCTAGTCTATAGACTAGAACAAAACTACCGATCAACTTCAACGATTTTAACTGCAGCAAATGCGTTAATCACTAATAATAACTCAAGAATGGGAAAAGATCTGTGGACCTCTGGTGCTGAAGGCGAAAAGATCATGGTCTATAGTGCTTTTAATGAATTAGACGAAGCGCGCTTTGTTACAGAACGCATTATGATGGAAATCAATCAAGGTGGATCTGCCGATGAAATTGCCATCTTATATCGCTCAAATGCGCAATCACGGGTGCTTGAAGAAGCGTTATTACGTCAAGGTATAGCGTATAGAATTTATGGCGGCATGCGCTTTTTTGACCGCGCTGAAGTTAAAGACACATTGGCTTACTTACGATTATTAGTGAATCCTAGTGACGACACTGCTTTCGAGCGGGTTGTTAACTTCCCAACACGAGGGATAGGGGAGAAAACCCTAGAAGATCTTCGCAGCTACGCAAAAGCAGAAACCTGTTCTTTGTGGGCGGCAGCTAAGCATCAACTCGACTCAGGCGAAATGGCTCAGCGAGCAGGTACAGCACTCGCAAGATTTATACAACTTATCGAAATGCTGCAAGTAAAAACAGTTGCAATGGAGTTAGACGAACAATTGTCTGAGGTAATGCACAGCAGTGGTTTGCATGCGCATTTTAGCAAAATCAAAGGCGATAAATCAGAGTCACGACTAGATAACTTGCAAGAATTAATCAACGCTGCCAAACAGTTTCGCTATGATCAGGATGCAGAAGATGAACTGCCTTTAGTGAGTGCCTTTTTAGCCCATGCCTCATTAGAAGCTGGTGATATGCAAGCAGAAGAACACGAGCGCTACGTGCATCTCATGACCTTGCATGCAGCGAAAGGATTAGAGTTTCCATTGGTGTTTTTAGTCGGTATGGAAGAGGGTGTCTTTCCTGGTAAGCAATCGATGGAAGAGCCTGGGCGTTTAGAAGAAGAACGTCGCTTATGTTATGTTGGAATGACAAGGGCTATGCGTAAATTGATCATTTCCTATGCTGAAGTGAGACGATTGTATGGGCGAGAAGAATACCATAGACCATCCCGATTTGTTCGGGAGCTGCCTGCCGGACTTATCGATGAGGTTCGAGTAAAAGCACGTTATCAATCACCTACAACAATAACACGTACGAAAATTCCTAGTGATGCTGAAACATCCAATGGCATTCCGTTGGGGCAAACAGTTGTTCATGCCAAATTTGGCCAGGGCGTGGTATTGGCTGTGGAGGGCAACGGGGCACATACGCGTGTTCAAGTGAAATTCAAAGAGCAGGGAGTTAAATGGTTGGTCTTAGCTTACGCTAATTTAATACTCGAAGGAGAGCAGTTTTTGTAGGCTATATCAGCATACAGGTGGAAACATATTGAATTTATCGCGTGCTGATGCTAGGGTGCGTATGGCGAAAAAATTTATTTATTGCGTGCATAACTTTTATTTAAGGGGAATTCAGTGAAATTTTCAAGTTTTCTAACTGCAGGGGCTTTGGCTTCAACTCTAGTTTTACCAACAGCGATGGCTGCAGATGCTAGCAGCAGCTCGATGTCAGATACACAGAAAAAAGATATTGAAAAGGTAGTGCATGATTACCTACTTAGTAATCCTGAAGTCCTTTTAGAAGCCTCACAAGCACTGCAACAAAAACAACAACAAAATATGCAACAACAAGCAGCTTCTGCTATTCAAGAACAGGCTCCACAATTATTCCAAGGTGATTTAACATCAGTTGGCAATAAGAAAGGCAATGTAACTGTAGTTGAGTTCTTTGATTACCAATGCATCCATTGTAAAAAAATGTCTCCAACTATGGAAAGTTTAGTAAAGAAAGACGCAAATCTACGTGTTATTTACAAAGAATTCCCAATCTTTGGAAAAAGCTCTGAAACTGCCTCACGTGTTGCATTGGCAGCTGGCATGCAAGGCAAGTATATGGCTATGCATGAAGCATTATTAAAAATGGACAAACGTCTTGATGATAAAGTGGTTATGGATGCAGCTAAGTCTTTAGGTTTAGATATGACAAAACTGAAAAAAGACATGCAAAGTAAAGAAGTTACTGCAATTCTTGATGGAAACCGTCAACTTGCCGAAAAATTACATTTGATGGGTACACCAGCCTTTATCATTGCTGCTACTCCAGAAGGTAAATTCAAAACTGGTAGCGAGCCATCATTCGTTCCAGGCGCAGCTAGTGAAGAGTCATTACAAGAAATGATCAAAAAAGCAGCTGGCAATTAAGTCAATTAGAGGTTGGGCGCCAAGCCCAACCCTCTATAGATAGACGTAAGCATTTACAACGAAGAATACCTATAAAAAAGATTTGAGACTTCCATGACTAAACCTACCACATTTCAGGACATTATACTGACCTTGCAGAACTATTGGGCTGAGCAAGGCTGTGTTCTTTTACAACCCTTAGACTTGGAAGTAGGGGCTGGGACCTTTCATCCTGCTACCTTTTTACGCGCCATTGGGCCTGAGCCTTGGTCTGCAGCTTATGTGCAGCCTTCAAGAAGACCAACTGATGGACGCTATGGTGAAAACCCCAATCGAGTGCAACACTATTACCAGTTTCAAGTTATTTTAAAACCATCACCCTTAGATATTCAGGATAAATATCTCGATTCCCTACGTGCTTTAGGTGTGGACCCACTTTTAGATGATATACGCTTTGTGGAAGACAACTGGGAATCACCCACTTTAGGTGCGTGGGGCCTAGGTTGGGAAGTTTGGCAAAATGGAATGGAAGTATCACAATTCACCTATTTTCAACAAGTGGGTGGCTTGGTATGTAAACCTATAACTGGCGAATTGACCTACGGGTTAGAGCGGTTAGCAATGTATGTTTTAGGGGTAGATAATTTATTTGATTTGCCTTGGGCTATCACACCCAATGGTACAGTGACTTATCGTGATGTTTTTCATCAAAACGAAGTGGAAATGTCTACCTATAATTTCGAACATGCCAACGTCGAAGCTCTATTTCAGCAGTTTGATTACTACGAAGCAGAGGCGCAAAAGTTGATTAGTTTACAACTACCCCTTCCTGCTTATGAGATGGTTATAAAAGCTTCCCATTCCTTTAATTTATTGGACGCACGCAAAGCCATTTCAGTAACAGAAAGACAACGTTATATCTTGCGTGTACGGCAACTATCCCGCGCAGTAGCGCAGGCTTATTATGATGCACGCGAAGCCCTAGGTTTCCCTATGCAAAAGGTGTGTGATGGTCAATGATTTTATTTTTGAATTAGGTTGTGAAGAACTCCCTTCTGGAGCGGTATGGCCACTAGCTGATGAGCTCGCTAAACAAGTAGCCGCAGCTTTAGATAAGGCGCAGCTCACTTATTCTGCGATTAGGCCTTTTGCGACGCCCCGACGAATAGCTTTAAGCATAAGTGATTTACAAGCGGAGCAGGCTTCCCAAACGAACACCCGCAAAGGACCTGCAGTTATTGCAGCCTACGACAAAGAAGGCAAGCCAACGCAAGCGCTATTGGGTTTTGCTAAATCTTGTGGTGTCGAGCTCGACCAGTTAACCAAGATAGCAACCGATAAAGGTGATTGGATTGTCTGTGAGTTGCAAACTTCTGGCGCGCAAACGAAAGATTTAATCCCTGGATTTTTAAAACAAGCTATTGCTAGTTTACCAATTGCTAAACCTATGCGTTGGGGAAGTGGTGATATGGAGTTTATTCGACCCGTTCATTGGGCAGTTATGATCTATGGTTCTGAAATATTAAAACACGATTTTTTTGGTGTAACCTCAGGCAATAAAAGTCGAGGTCACCGTTTCCATCATCCTGAAGAAATCATTATCCAATCTGCTAAAACCTATGCACAACAATTGCAAGATGCTTATGTAGTTGCTGATTTCGGGGAGCGACGCAAGCTTATTGTAAAGCAAGTTAGTGAGTTGGCTGCAACAAAACAGGCCTTAGCGGTGATGCCAGAGGAGCTAATTGATGAAGTGACGTCCATCGTTGAATGGCCACAAGCATTATTAGCGCATTTTGAAGAAGAGTTTCTTGAAGTTCCTGCTGAGGCGTTGATCGCATCTATGCAAGCACATCAAAAATGCTTTGCACTAAAGGACACACAAGGCCAATTAATACCCTATTTTATTACAGTTTCTAATATTGCGAGCACTAACCCAAAGCAAGTAATTTTGGGTAATGAAAAAGTCATGCGAGCGCGCCTAAGTGACGCTGCATTTTTCTTCAAACAAGATAAAAAACTTCCCTTGAGTCACCACATTTCAGCAACCGAAAAGGTTGTTTTTCAAGTTAAATTGGGCAGCCTCAAAGAGAAAGCGGATCGGGTTAAAGGTCTAATGCTTTATTTGGGTAAGGTACTCAATCTAGATGCTAAACAAGTCGCTAAAGCTGCTGAATTAAGTAAATGTGATTTGATGACTGGAATGGTAGGGGAGTTCCCAGAGCTTCAAGGGTTGATGGGTTATTATTACGCTTTAAATGACGGTGAGGTTCAAGAGGTTGCACAAGCACTTAACGAGCAATATATGCCTCGTTTTGCTGCAGATGAATTACCTCACTCCTCTCTAGGTTTAGCACTCTCATTAGCTGACCGAATAGATACTTTGGTGGGAATATTTGGAATAGGTCAGAAACCAACAGGAGTTAAAGACCCCTTTAAACTGCGTCGACATGCCCTTGCTGTGGTGAGAATGTTAGTTGCGATTCCAACCCCACTTGATTTAGATGCGTTAATTGCAGAGTCAATTGCTAATTATAAAGACCCTAGCCTTTTGAATAAAGACACTCTCCCTGAACTTAAAACTTTTATTCTCGAACGTCTCAACTCGTATTTCCAAAGCCAAGGTATTTCAGCTGATTTAGTCTTGGCCGTCCGCGCACGTCAAGACAAATGGTTGTTTGATTTAGATAACAGGGTTGCGGCATTAAAATCATTTGTAGACTTACCTGAGGCAGCAGTTCTTTCAGCGGCTTGTAAACGGGTGAACAATTTACTGAATCACGCAGCTATCAATGGACAATCCGTTTTGGTAAACGAGCAATTATTAGAACCAGGTGCTGAGGAACAATTGTTTAAAGAGGTACATAAAGTGAGTCAACAGGTTGAACCTCTGTATCGCGAAGGAAATTATGTGGCCTTACTGCAGCAATTGGCTAGCCTACGTAAACCGGTAGATGCTTTTTTTACCGATGTAATGGTTATGGTAGATAATGAGGCGGTTAAAAATAATCGTTTGTCACTACTTGCACAATTACAGAATTTATTACAAGGGGTTGCTGATATTTCAGTACTGCAATAGCTATGACACAATTAATTTTATTAGATAGAGACGGTGTAATTAATCTAGACTCTCTTCATTATATTAAGGGAGTAGAGGAGTTTATTTTAATACCAGGCAGCGTGGAAGCCATTGCACGTCTTACCAAAGCGGGTTTTACAATAGGTATAGCTACAAACCAGTCTGGTGTCACCAGAGGACTCTATTCTGAAGAAGAATTGACGGCAATTCATGCCAAATTACACCAAGCAGTTGAGGCAGTTGGTGGTAAAATAGATGCTATTGTTTATTGTATTCATTTACCAGAAGAACGCTGTAGTTGCCGTAAGCCACAACCAGGAATGCTACAAGCACTCGCTAAACGGTTTAACTGCCAAAGCTTGGAAGGTATACCCTTCATTGGGGATAGAGTTTCTGATATCCAGGCTGCATTAGCTGCCGGCGCTACGCCCGTTATGATTTTATCTTCTATGACCGATCGTGAAGGATTACTGGCTTACCCGGAAGTGCCAGTCTTCGATTCTTTAGCTGTCTATGTTAATCAACTGCTAAACTAAAATGATTTCCATTGCGGCGGTTGGTTATGAAAACGACAATCTAAAAGAAAAGGCACAGTTGCTTGCTGAAAGCATGCATTTTCAATTAGATAAAAATGCCAATCCTTGTTTGTTTTTAGCATCAGATAAACTCTATTTGAAAATGAACAATTTTGCACCTTTAGCCGCGGACTTTACAGCCGCCACCTGGAGCAAACGACTAGCCGAAGGAAAAAAACAAGGACTGGTCCGTGCTTGTAAGCCGCAGCCTGGGATGAAAATAATAGATGCGACCGCAGGTTGGGGGCGCGATGCTGCTGTCTTGGCAAGCTTTGGTGCTGAGGTATTAATGCTAGAGAGACAACCCGTAATGGCTGCGTTGTTGGCAGATGCACTGCATCATAGAAGCGAAGATGATGCTGCAAAGTTGTTGTTGAACTTACATGCTGGTGATGCCTGCACCTATTTAAGCGCTTTGACGATAAGTGATTATCCAGATGTAATCTACCTAGATCCTATGCATCCAGAACGCAATAAAAGCGCTTTAGTTAAAAAAGATTTACAAGTATTGCAACAGCTAATAGGTGCGGATTTGGATGCCTTGTCGCTGATTGAATGTGCCCGCACCCGAGTCAAACAACGTGTTGTTGTTAAATGGCCTCAAAAAACGAAACCTTTACTCAAACCTGATGCAAGTATAGAGGGAAAAACTGTACGTTTTGATTTGTACTTCCCAACAGTCAATAAGCAGGCATAGTTTGTAACGGGTCCATATCTAGTTCTTCAGCAATTTCAGGGTCGTTTGGATCGATGGATGATGAAAAAAACCGGTTGTAAAGCATACCTATGCCATTATATAAGCGGTCGTTATTATAGGCAGCATAGGCTGCTGCTACATAAGTAGTAGTTGCTAAACCGATGATCAATGTCTGTGATGCGGCTTGTGTCGATTCCTCGAGAAAATGGTTAACAGCTAATAAAGTCATACCGAGAAAGCTTAGTGTTTTTAGAGTAAAATTAGTTCGGCTATCTACAAAGGCCTGCCGTAATTGCGTTTCAAGTTGTTGATTTTGTACTTTGTGAACTCGAGTTCTAGTAGTCAGATTATCCGTTAATTGGTTGCGCACATCGGCGTGATAATGGGGAATTCTATTTTGTATTGTTTGTGCTATGTGTTGGTGTTGTTCAGGTTTTTTACTAATCTGATTTTTGCAACGCAAACGTATTTTTTCTATGAGTTCTTCAGCTTGATGTCCGTGTTTTAATTTAAAATTAAGTTCTGTGAGACGCTCATGTAACCACGGGTTATAGGAGAGTTCTCTGTAGGTATTATACAATTCAATTCCGGCAACTAACCAATCAAAAAAGGTGGATAAAGCGAAAGAAGAACCTGCTAAATCCGTTGCATTAGCTAAACCGAGAAACGTAGTAAGAATGGGATTGTAAGAAAGGACGAATAATTGCACACCGGTAAAAATATTTAAGGCTGCTTGAATTTTGTTATAGGTTTGGCGGTAGTTTCGTTTTTCAGCTAATTCTTTGGCGGCTAAAATAAAATCATAGAGTCCATCCAAATAATTCCAGCCAACGGTAATAGCAATAGTAGCTGTTGGAGATAGGGTAATTACGGCCTCATTATTAGCAATCTTGGCGGTCAAGCAATTGAACCAAGTACCAACAAAGTAATCTAACTCAGATCCATGGTCAGCTAGATAAACTATAATTCCATTTTCAAGAATTTTGTACGCATCCAAATTGCTTCTCCAAATCCCAGGGCAAGATCATCTAGATTTTGAACAGTAGAGCAGTGGTTTCTTGCTCAATATACGAATGATCTAACCATACGTACGATCTTTCAAATACGTACGATCTAACCGAGCCGCGACCGTTAGGGAGCGGAGAAGCTGAATTATGCCCCGGGTACTGATTAGGATTAAGGGCTCCGTTCCCTAACGGTCGCGGCTCGGATAATCGCGGTTAGGATAGATCGTTCTAATTTTATAACTCTAATGCTTTTTAGCGGCAAACCATGGGATTAATACGAAGAGTATCAATCCACCGACTAGAAAGCCCTCAAAAAGGTAGATATTTCCTACAGGTATTTGCGTTGGAGGAACAAAACCAATTGCCATGGCGCCTACGCAGCAGAGTATGCCAGCACTAGAAATAATCCACAGCATAAGATTGCCACCAGGGACTGTAAAACCACGAGGATGATCGGGTTTACTGTAGCGAAGTTTTAGTGCAGCAGCAAACATGATGATATAGACGATTAATGCCATTTGGGCACATAAATCGGAAAGCATCCAGTAAGCAGTATTGATAGAATCAACAAAAATGAATATACAACTCAGCACCGAGAAAATTAAGGCTTGAGTGACTAATATTCTCACTGGCGCACCAAAGCGATTAACAGCTGCAAAATAGGGCGGTAATGAACCATCTCGTGCCGAAATTAACAATCCCTTAGTCGGGCCGATAATCCACGCTGAAACACCACTTAAACCACCTAAAATGATAAGTACAGCTATTACCTGCGTCATCCATGGCATACCGTAGGAAGAGCAAAATACAGCGTAGGCGTCAATTAGTCCTGAAACTACACTTAAGCTATCATTAGGAACCACGATGACAATCGCTAAGGAGCCTAGGGATAAGGTAGAAATAATTAGAAAGGTAGAATACAGCAATGCCCTGGGGTAATCTCGTTGTGGATCTTTTACTTCTTCTGCGTGTACAGCAGACATCTCCATACCAATTAGCCCGAATAAAACTGCAGAAAAAAGTGATAAATTACCAAAAGAGCTTAGATCAGGCAGCCAAGAAGACGGGTAGTTCACTGCAACCGGACGTCCCTGTAAGCACCAAATAAATCCTAAGATAATGATAGTTACCATCGGTAATATGGTACCGATACTTGCTCCAATTATACTAACGATGCTTGATATACGCATTCCAAAACAGTTTAAAAAGGTGAATAGCCAAAAGAGAATTAAGGCAAAGCCGAGTAGGAAAAATTTATTTTGCGCTAATTGAGGGTCAATCAGATAAGCAAAAGTAGCCGCAATAAAGGCGAGCATTGTAGGATACCAGACCACATTGTATATCCATTGTAGCCAGATAGTAATAAAGCCAGCCCGTTTTCCGAAGGCTTCTCTGACCCAGACATAAATCCCCCCTGTATTAGGGTAGGAAGTAGCTAACTCTGCTGCTACAAGAGCTACGGGTATGAAGAAAACTAGTGCTGCTATGATGTAATAGGCGATAAGTGAGAGGCCAAATTTAGCACTTATCGGTAAGGTACGTAAGCTATCTACTGCTATGACATTGATCATAACCAATGAAAAGACGCTCAACACTTTTTTTGATTGATTCATCGGTCTATCCTTAATGTGTGTAAAATGCGGATTTGAGTAAGCTAGTGTTAGTAGCTACACTATTAAAGATAAGAGTTATCATGTAGTTGGTTTCGGGTAAAATAAATAGCCGGAAAGTGTATCATTAAAGTCAAAAAAAACAACTATAAAATTTGGGCGAGGTGACCCCCCTACGTTCCGCGGCCGAAGGTCCGCGGAATCCAGCTCCGATCTCAATCAAAGATCGCCTGGATACCGCGGACCTTAGGCCGCGGTAAGTAGGTAGTAGCCCTAAGCCTTACAGAGATTACGAAGTACGTATTGTAAAATACCGCCGTTTTTATAGTACTCTAGCTCATCAGCGGTATCGATACGACATAGAACTTTCACCTGCTCTTTCTTGCCGTCAGTGCGTTCAATCGTTACTGCAATCATATCACCTGGTTTAAGTGAGTCAGCTACATCAATACTTACACGCTCAGAGCCATCTAAACCTAGCGTTTTCCTGCTCATACCGTCACAGAATTGTAAAGGCAGAATTCCCATGCCAATTAAGTTTGAGCGGTGAATACGTTCAAAGCTTTCAGTAATTACTGCTTTCACACCTAGTAGATTAGTCCCTTTAGCAGCCCAGTCTCTAGATGATCCTGTTCCATATTCTTTACCAGCGATAACCACTAAATCCTGTTTTTGCTCTTGATACAACATAGACGCATCATAAATCGGCATGATCTCACCAGTTGGTATGTAGCGGGTAATGCCGCCTTCCTGTCCAGGAGTCATTTCATTACGAATTCTAATGTTGGCAAAGGTACCACGCATCATTACTTCATGATTACCACGTCGTGAGCCGTAGGAGTTAAAGTCTTTTTCACTGACCCCTTTGGATTTCAAATAAATACCTGCAGGTGAACTTGCTTTAATAGACCCTGCTGGTGAAATGTGGTCTGTAGTTATTGAATCACCAAACAATGCAAGAATATACGCATTATTCACCGACTTGATGGCATCTGGTTTTGCTTTCAAATTATCAAAGAAGGGTGGATGTTGAATATAAGTAGAAGAGGAATCCCACTCGTAGGTTTTGCCTGTACTAGTTTTGATAGCTTGCCAGTGCGCATCACCTAAAAATACTTCCGCATATTCTTTACGGAACATTCCGCCTGATACCTTAGCAACTTCAGCTGCAACTTCAGCGTTAGTAGGCCAAATATCTTTTAGATAGACATCATTACCCTTGTTATCTTGACCTAATGGCGTTGAACTTATATCAGAACAGGTTGTACCACTAATCGCATAGGCAACTACCAATGGAGGTGATGCTAACCAATTAGCCCGTACTTGTGGATGAACGCGTCCTTCAAAGTTTCTATTTCCAGATAGAACAGCAGAAACTACCAGATCATTCTCAGTAACGCTGTGTGCGATTGCGTCAGGTAGAGGACCAGAGTTTCCAATACAGGTTGTACAACCATAGCCTACTAAGTTGAAACCTAATTGGTCTAAATAGGTTTGAAGGCCTGCATGTTTAAGATAATCGGTTACGACTTTAGAACCAGGGGCTAAAGAAGATTTAACCCAAGGCTTGCGTTGCAAACCTTTTTCTATTGCTTTTTTAGCTACCAAACCTGCTGCCATCAAAACACTAGGATTTGAAGTATTTGTACAACTGGTAATCGCAGCAATAACGACATTACCGTGTTGCATTGAATAGTCTTTGTCTTTAACAGCGAAGACTTTATTCTTTTCATCGAACTTGCCTGTTTCTTTTAAGAACGCGTCAAATTCTACTGGTAGCGTTTTAAGATTGACTTTATCTTGCGGTCTTTTAGGACCTGCTAAGGAAGGCTCTACAGTATCTAAATCCAATTGCAAAGTATCGGTGAAAACTGGATCTTCTGAATCTTTGTCGTACCACATACCTTGTGCTTTAGCATAGGCTTCTACAAGTGCAATAGTATGCTTGTCACGACCAGTAAGTTCTAAATAACGAACTGTTTCTTTATCGACAGGGAAGAAACCACAAGTTGCACCGTACTCAGGAGCCATGTTAGAGATTGTTGCACGATCTGCTAGAGGCAAATCATTAAGGCCAGGGCCATAAAACTCAACGAATTTACCGACCACCCCTTTTTTACGCAACATTTGGGTGACTGTTAACACTAAGTCTGTGGCTGTAATCCCTTCTTTCATTTTACCAATCAATTTGAAACCAATAACTTCAGGTATTAGCATAGAAACTGGTTGTCCAAGCATGGCGGCTTCCGCTTCTATACCGCCGACGCCCCAGCCTAAGATTCCTAAGCCATTGATCATTGTGGTGTGTGAGTCGGTTCCGACTAGGGTGTCAGGATAGGCATACAATTGGCCATCGTCTTCGCTGGTCCATACGGTTTTACCAAGATACTCAAGGTTAACTTGGTGGCAAATACCTGTACCAGGTGGCACAACTTGGAAGTTGTTAAAGGCTTTTTGCCCCCAACGTAAAAACTCGTAACGCTCGTTATTACGCTCCATTTCGATTTCAGTATTGACATCTAGAGAGTCAGGCGTGCCAAATTTGTCAACCATAACTGAGTGGTCAATAACCAAATCAACTGGTGACAAAGGAGAAATTTTATCAGGATCACCACCCATCTTAACTATTGCGGTACGCATGGCCGCAAGATCAACAACTGCAGGTACTCCAGTAAAGTCTTGCATAAGCACGCGTGCAGGACGGAAAGCGATTTCATGTTGAGAGCTTTTGGTTGTCAACCAGTCTGCAATGGCTTTGATGTCTTTGGTGGTAACGGTATTGTTGTCTTCGAAGCGGAGTAAATTTTCAAATAGCACTTTTAATGAGTAGGGAAGGCGACTAATGCCCTTAAAATTTTTGTCTTCGGCGGTTTTTAAACTGTAGTAGTTGTAGGTTTTACCATCTACTTTAAGTTGGGTTTTTGTAGCCAGACTGTCATGACCTACTTTCATATAAAGAGCTCCTGAATTCAAATAGTGTAATCATAGCGTAAATTTAGGAATTTTTCATTGTGTCTTTTCAAAAAGCACTAATTTTTTATCCGCATTTATTGGTACGAATTTTGCTTTAAATAATTCATAACCTAAGGAGGGTGTAAATGATTGATTTCGCTAAACTAGTTGTAACTACTTCTCCCACCCTAGAACCTGAAGCTGGTGCTAGCAACGCAATCAAAGGTGACCAGTTTTTAGATTCAAAAGACGACAAAAAAGACGACGAAATCACCATAGAGCCTAACTCCTTTATCTTATTAATGGCGCAAATTTTGACGGATAGTGTGCCTAAAGTGGATATGAAATCGACTGCTAGTGATGAACTTAACGAAAATCAGCAAATAGAGGCAAGTTCTACGGATAACAAAGATGGGGCCAATAAATCCATCAAGCCAGAAAATGGCACTAAGGTAGAACTTAGTGAGATTGATGAACTTTTGCTAACTACTGAAAGTACGGATGATAAGACTCCTGTTCTAGATAGCAATGTAGCCTTAGCATGGATAGACTCGGAGGCTTATACGCCACCTCAGGTCATGAAAAGAAACGAAGAATTGGAATTGGATGACACAATACTTGATCTTAATGCTGCATCTAGTTTAGCAACCGAGTCCGTAACCTTAAGTGATGAATTAATTAAGCAAGAGCAAGCACTTAAAAAAATAAATTTAGAGTCGATGCAAGATAATAATCCAAAATTGAAATTAAATGAGGATCTATTTCAGAGCTTACAAGCGCTTAATTCAATTACTGGTAATACCACCTCTGCTACTAGCAAGCCAAGTTACACCGTAGATATTAAACAAAAATCAGACACTGTAATCACCGATACTTCACAAATTGCCCAAAACTCTACAATATTTAATCAAACGGCAACCAATGCTGCGGCAACTAGCAAGCAGGCACAAAATCTTGAAATAACAGATCATGTTTTATCTAATCCACAATGGTCAGATAAATTCTCTGAACACATCGTATGGTTAGGACAGCAAGGTATTAAAAGTGCCATTATAAAGATTCATCCTGAGGACCTAGGGCCACTTGAAATTAATATCAGCGTTGTTAAAGACTCCGCTTCCATCGCAATAACTAGTCACAATACGCATGTATGTTCTATCGTTGATCAAGCGATGCCCAAATTACGTGAGATGATGGCAGAGCAAGGGCTTAATCTTTCCGAAGTTCATATTGGCGCAGATGCTAATTCGCAACAGTCTTCACAACAAAATAAAAATTCAGAAGAAAATCTAGTAAATACAATGGATGATGAAGTACTATTGACACCATTGAATAAGAAGGCAGCTAAGGGATTAGTTGATTATTTTGCTTAGCTCAGTCGTAAGCTGGGCTGATTCGTAAAGATCCCTCTAGTTTCCGTTGTAGGGGGATTATTTGCAGTGTATTTTAAATTATTTGAAAATTGGTTGTCTTTGCCTGAAAATTTTTTATTCTGGAAATTACCTCTGGCATCAGAACGTTTAGACGACATAATTGCTCAGCGCGATATGCAAAAATCAATCGCGCACAGCCGTGAGAATCAAACCACCTATTCATTCATTGAGCATATGATAGTCTCAGATTATGCCACTCTTATTGAGACTAAACTTGATGAAGCGTTTCATGCAATTAATCCCAATGAATACAAAATATTTTCTGGTTTTGAACGCGAAGATAAAAGCAGTGCAGCGCAAAAAAGGTATTTTAATATACGCCATCATTTAGAATATTTTTTTAAAAACGACATACGTCGGAACAGTAATCCTGATGCACAATTAAACGCGTTCAGGCGTTGGATTGATATTTCTGATGAATTACTAAAACGTCATTGCTACGAAGGTTTTTTATTGATTTTTGTCAATTTAGAAGTACTTGCTAAGCCCCATCTTATTGCTGGCTTACCTAAATGCACTCAAATTGCTTATTACAAATTATTGCATTTAAATTCGCCGGATGGAAATCATAGCGCTCTCCGAAATTACATAACTGAAAATAGGAGTGCATCAGATTTACCCCCTCTAATTTTTTGGTATAAGGCACTTAATGTTTCAAATATCGCGCTCGAAAAATTAAAAGAGAAACAAGAGTGCTTGCTCCAAGACATAGAGAGATTGGACGATAGGATTGATGATCTAAAAATGCAACATTCCAGACATCGCCTGAGGAAAGCACGTAGAGAAAAAAGAACTGTAGAAAGTTTAATTAATGCACTTTCTGAAGATATTCATGCTCAGACCAAGCAATCGGATAATATGATCTCGGATATTAGGTCCGTCAAAAAGAAACCGGCTTTAAAAATAGCACCTAACCATATAGTCGCCTATGAAATCATTAAAAAGCGTTATGAGGCTTATCAGCAAGATTTGAGAGAAAGAGGGTTGTCAACTGAGCCAACAACACAGCGCTCTGCTAACGCATCCACTTTGTATTCATCAAAACTATTACCCTTCTTTTGGACAAGAAAAGGAAAGTCTTCAGATGAGTACTGGGCAGAGTTGTTTTTCACAAACAGCGGACCAAAATGATAGGTGGGCAAAGAAATCTCAATGAACGAGTCATTAGTTTCCTTTGCCCATAAAGTGATTAACAACGAGATTGGCAACGAATAACACGGCCAGTCCAGTTGTCTATTAAACAGCTTCTTTCGCAACCGCGTCCAATGTATTTCCAATTAGACCAGTAAGTGCTATGTCTTTTACCTCTATAATGTACAGGTCTGTGATAATTCCGACCATAACCACCATCGTAGACATGTACTCCATAATAGGCTGCTAGTTGCGTACCAGCCAGAGGGTTTGTTTGGACTGCAGCTTGGCTTGCTGTGCTACACACCAGGCCTAAGCAGAATGCGACTGTTAGTAAACCATTAAAGAAAATACCCTTGCCTTGCGCGTATGATTTATTCATGATGCTGTCCATCCTTTAAAAAGTCCTTCACTTCATTATAGACCAAATAATTGGTGGGTGTGTAAAATATAGACATGATTCAAGGAAAGCCCTAATCCGAACGATCTATCCATTTCTAAAGACCTAACCGAGCCGGTGCGGGTGGCTTTGAAACGGATTGAAGGGTAATATAATGACTTTCACATAAATACCATTATTTATAATAAGTTATCATAAGGATGAATACCCACCATGAAAGTCATTTTAATAACCGGATGTTCAAGTGGTATTGGTTTTGATGCTGCCTTTGCTCTTAAAGCACGTGGGCATAGAGTTATTGCTTCGTGCAGGAAGGAAAGTGATGTCCAAAAACTTGCAGCTATGGGCATGGAAGTATTAAGTCTTGATGTTAGCGATTCCACCTCTATTCAAACTGCTTTTGCTCAACTGATGACTATGACTGGTGGAAAACTCGATGTCTTGATAAACAATGCAGGCTATGGACAAGCAGGTGCGTTGGAGGACATTAGTCGCGATTCAATGCGTAAACAATTTGAAACCAATGTTTTTGGGTTATTAGAATTAAGCAATTTGGCAATTCCCGTTATGCGCAAGCAGGGGGAGGGGCGTATTATTAATTTCAGCTCTATTCTTGGCCTAATTAGCATGCCCATGCGAGGCGCCTACAATAGCTCCAAATACGCGGTGGAGGGTATTAGTGATACCCTGCGCTTAGAACTGCAGCCATCCAATATTAAAGTGATAACTATTGAGCCTGGTCCAATCGAAAGCCGTTTCCGCGATAACTGTGTTGATGAGTCTTTGAAAAATGTAGCAATGGGATCCAGCCACTTCAGTAAACAATATGAAACGATGACCACCGCGTATAAACAAGCAAAAACTGATTCAATGTTTACCTTAGGTACAAGCGCCGTAATTAAGAAATTAGTGCACGCGATAGAAGCCAAAAATCCTAAACTTAAGTACCCTGTTACCGTTCCAGCTTATTTGTTAATTTTCCTAAAAAAAGTACTGCCCACACGACTCATGGACGCCTTTTTGCGGTCAGTTTCACGTAAGGAAATGTCAGCAAGTTAGTTGCTTTTTAGACAAGGAAGTTAAATAAATTCAGATGGTTAATATAAGAATCAATGAGATAACATTAAATACTAAAAAATTTGTAAAAAAAGAAGATATCTAAAGATTTGTTTGCTAATATCTTAGAGCATCAAACAAAAACCTATAACTATCAAGGAAGTAATAATATGAAAAAATCTACAATGGCTGTTGCCGCTTTACTAACTGCTTTATCTTCTGCTCCAATGGTATCTGTTGCTTATGCTGATGAAGCTACAACAACAACTACTACAACTACTACTTGCGCTGCTGCTGATTGCTCTAAAGCTGAAGACAAAGCTGCATGCTGCAAAGCAGCTTCTTGCAAAGCTGCTGCTTGTAAAGCTGCTTCTTGCAAAGGTTGCAGTGGCGACGAGTAATTCTCTAGCCTTAATAAAGAGGGGCAGACTATTCTGCCTCTTTTTTTTCAATTTTTTATGTAGCTTTACTTATGAAAAACTTTCCCGAATTTACTTTCCCAGAATTGAGCAAGTGGCGTAAAAATGTGATGCTTGGTTATGCGTCTCAAGTATTAGAAGCGCAACAGCAAATGACGAGTGCGAAAGGAAAAAATATCCTCCATCACACTCTCAAGAAAAAACGCAAATTTATAAAGATGGACCACTACCCTAAAGGGGACCGCGTTGATCGCGTTACCGGATCCCAGTATTTTTATCATTGCCATAGAGAAAATTTTGAAAGTGCTGAGCATGGCCATTTCCATTGTTTCTTACGTTACAAACAAATACCTAAACGCACAAAACCAACAGATTTACCCGATTGGAATTTATATTTCGATAATCCGATGACCCATTTAGTGGCGATTGCGATGAATAAGTTTGGACAGCCAATCCGGTTGTTTACAGTGAATCGATGGGTAACTTCGGATATTTGGTATGACCCTGAGCATACACCGAATTTTCTACGTCGCTTTAAAATGACGAAAGATGATGATCCTTATTGGCAAATTTTAGATAAATGGGTGGAAGGAATGATGCATTTATTCGCCCCTCAAATTATTTGGCTGCATCATGCGAAACAACAAATGATGAAAGATCATAAAGAGATCAATGGTGTCGAAAACCCTTATCTAGATTACGATCTGGAGGACCTGTCAGAAATAGCTATTGATTTGAAATCGCAAGTAGAGTGGATACTAAGCTAAAAAATTAATAAATCATTTTTTTAATTGCAAAATCCAGTCATAAACCGATACAATGCCCAAGAAAAATTAGTACCTGCACGCTCAGACAAAGAATAAACTTGGCGGATGATAGATACAGTTGTCGTCCTTAGTAATTGACATTCTGGTCTTATGAAAACATGCAAAATTCTACTGATTATCTCGACTTTTCTACACTGTCTCGTAAAGAGATTGACGCTCTACTGCAACGCCACCAATTAAGTCTCTCTGCTGATGAGGCGCTTACTATCCAAAACGATTTTTTATGCCGCCCACCCAGCCTTGCTGAATGTGTTTTGTGGTCTATTCAAGGATCGGAACATTGCTCCTATAAAAGCTCGCGTGTACATTTAAAAAAATTCAATACCGAAGGCCCTCACGTCATTCTTGGTGCAAAAGAAGATGCTGGGATTGTCACGCTTACACAAGACAATCAAGGACGCCGCTATGGAGTCATTGTGAGTCATGAATCACACAATCATCCTTCACAAATTGTTCCTTATGAGGGCGCTGCAACTGGAGTGGGCGGCAATGTGCGCGATGTCTGTTGTATGGGTGGGGAAGTCATTGCAGTTGCTGATAGCTTACGATTTGGTGATATCAATAGACCGCATACTCATTGGATTCAAGCAGGAGTAGTTGCGGGTATTGCCGGTTATGCGAATCCTTTAGGGATTCCTAATATAGCTGGTGATGTGTATTACGATTCTTCTTACAATGAAAATTGTCTGGTGACAGTAGTAACACTCGGGGTTGTCAGAGAAGACCACATTATTCATTCGTATGCACCTGCACAGGCTGATGACTATGTGTTTATTCTGGTCGGCAAGCCCACTGATAACAGTGGTTTTGGTGGTGCCAGTTTTGCCTCAACAACTCTGCATGAAGAAGCTAAAGAAAAGAATAAAGGAGCCGTGCAAGAGCCCAATGCTTTTTTACAAAGACATGTATTGAAAGCCAACTATGCGCTATTTGAGATACTCCGGGAAAGACAATTAATTGATAAAGTGGGCTTCAAGGATTTAGGTGCGGGCGGTGTTGCTTGCGCCAGTATCGAGTTGGCAGAAGCAGGTGGCTCTTACGGTGCAGAAATTGATTTAGAAAAAGTGCCGACAGGAATGCCAGACTTAGCACCTGCGGTGATTTTATGCTCAGAAACCCAAGAACGTTTTATGTGGGTTGTTCCGCCTGATCTGGTAGATAGCATACTTACTCATTACAACATCACTTTTGCACTCCCAGAAGTGTCTGAAGGAGCCTGTGCTGCAGTTGTGGGTAAAATACGAACTGATGGACTGTATGTAGTGAATTATAAGGGTAAGGAATTAGTACGTGCACGAGTACCAGATGTGACAAAAGGGATAGTCTATAACAGACCCTTTAAAGCACAAACTAAAACCCTGGTTGAACCAACTTTACCCATACCAAGTGATTTCAACCACATCCTTTTAAAACTATTAGCACATGAACATATTGCCTCAAAGGCCCCAATCTTTGAAACTTACGATAAACAGGTGCAAGGTCGGACACACATTGAGGCCGGGTTTGCTGATGCTGGTGTAATGCAACCTTTTAATGAAGACAAATACCCTGAAGAAATCAGAAAAACGGGTCTTGCCTTATCCTTAGATCATAACCCTCGTTACAATAAAATTGACGCTTATTGGGGCGCTGTCAATGCAGTAGTAGAATCAGTTCGCAATGTCACTGCTGTTGGCGCATCACCTATAGCACTCACCGATTGTTTGTGTTTTGGTAATCCAGAAAAGCCTGAACAAATGGCTGAGTTCGTTGCTTCAGTTGAAGGGATAGTTGCTGCTTGTGCTGCGATCAAAGTGAGTGAATACACCGATGCTACTCTACCAGTAATTGCTGGAAATGTTTCTTTGTATAACGAGTCCGCGAAAGGTTGTATACCGCCTAGTCCTATGATCAGTTGTTTGGGCAAAATTCCTGATATTGAGCAAGCTATCACGGCAGAATTTAAACAATATGATAGCCATATCCTATTGATAGGTGAGCGAAAAGACGAATGCGGTGGTAGTGTTTATTACCAACTCTTTAATGAACTGGGTGCTAACCTGCCAAAACCCAACCTAGTAACTATTAATAATGAAATTGAAGCAGTCGCGTCTGCCATACAAAGTGGTTTAGTTCTAGCTGCTCATGATATTTCTGAAGGAGGTGTTGCTGTTGCATTGACAGAAATGACCTTCAATAATGCTATCGGTATAGTGGTAGATATTCCTAGTAAATTACGCATGGATACCTGTCTATTTACTGAGACAGGTGGCTTCATACTAGAAGTAAAAAAAGATAAATTATTAGCTTTGGAAAAGCACTTTACTAACCTCCAAGTTAACTTTCAAATCATAGGTAATACCGTAAATAGCGGTTCAATCCAAATCAATACACTAATCAATCTACCCATAAAGCTTGCCAAATCGACTTGGGAGCAGGGTTTAAGAGAGAGGTTAATCTAATGACTAGTATCGATTACAAAGCAGCCGGTGTGGATATTGAAGCCGGGAACGAGGCAGTAAGACGTATTAAAGCGGTGGTTGAAAAAACGTTTTCCCCCCAAGTATTAACAGGCATTGGCAGCTTTGGCGCCATGTATGATTTGAAACCCTTAATGGATACTTATAAACATCCCGTTTTAGTACAAAGTATTGATGGTGTTGGCACTAAGATGATAGTTGCGCGAATGATGGGAAAATTTGACACTATCGGTGCTGATTTAGTTAGTGCCACAGCCAACGACATTATTGTTTTAGGTGCGAAGCCGCTAACCTTATTGGATTACATTGCTACCGATAAATTATGTCCCTCTGCAATCGAAGAAATAGTAATAGGCATGGCCCAAGCCTGTCTTGAAAATGGTATTTCACTGGTTGGTGGTGAGACTGCCGAAATGCCTGATACTTACCGTGAAGGTGAGCATGATTTAGTGGGCATCATAACTGGAGTCGTTGAGAAGGACAGAGCAATTTTAGGAGCGGATATTGAGCCCGGTGATGTGGTGATGGCTTTCCCATCCAGTGGTTTACATACTAACGGATACTCATTAGCACGAAAATTATTCTTTGGCCAGGGTGATTTTACGGTCGACTCAAAAATACCAGAGCTAGAAACAACGATAGGTGAGGCTTTGTTAGTGCCTCATTTGAACTATACACAACCCGTACTCCACATGCTCTCCAATAATTTACCTATTAAAGGTATGGCACATATTACGGGTGGTGGGTTATTAGAAAATATTCCTCGAATTCTCCCCGCACATTGCGCAGTTGAAGTGTATAAAGATCGATGTCCTAGCTTAGCCATTTTTTCCGTGCTTCGTTCTTTAGGACGTTTGGATGATAAAGAGATGTACCGAACCTTTAATATGGGCGTGGGTATGGTCTTTATTATTTCTCCCCATGCAGTTGCCCAAATGCAGGCTTTGTTAAAAGATTTTCCAGCCTATCCCCTTTATGAAATAGGCCGAGTTACCGCAGGTAAACCCCAGGTGAGATTACTCTGATGAAGATCGCAATTGTTCAATTTCCTGGCTCTAATTGTGAACGTGAAACCGCGCTGGCGGTAAAACGCGCAGGCATGAAACCGGTGGAGTTTATGTGGAACGCAGCTGGGAATGCATTAGCGCAAATGGATGGTTACATTCTAGTAGGGGGTTTTTCCTATGAGGACCGTTCCAGAGCCGGCATTATTGCCGCCCTAGATCCAGTTATGCAGATTATTCGTCAACAAAGCGATTTAGGAAAACCAGTGCTGGGTATTTGTAATGGCGCGCAAATTTTAGTTGAAACAGGTTTAATCCCCGGGTTGAAGAACAATCAATTAGCGATGGCTTTAACTGAGAACAAACGAATTGCTGAGGGTAAAGTAGTCGGTACTGGTTTTTACAATGCTTGGATACATCTGCGTATAGGACAACAAACCGTAAACACTGTTTTTACACGCCATTTGTCAACACAATCCATTATCAAGGTGCCTATAGCTCATGGTGAAGGCCGCTTTGTTATGCCTCTAGAGTTGTTAGACGAAATAGAACAGGATGGTCTGAATGTTTTTCGTTATTGCGATGAACAAGGCGAAGTTATCGACAATTTCCCGATTAATCCCAACGGATCTATGGCAAACATTGCAGCCATATCAAATAGGGCGGGCAATGTGATGGCGATGATGCCACATCCAGAACGGACAGTTGCAGGGGATCCTATTTTCCGCTCCATGCATGATTACCTGCTTGAGCGAAACCCAGTAACACCGTCAGTATTAGCATACTGTCCTCCAGTGATGAGCAAACCACCACGCTTCCAACGCCAAGACAAACAGGAATTACTGGTAAAACTTATCATTACTGATAACCATGCTTTAACTGTGCAAAATACTTTAAGGCAATTAGGAATCCCTGTAAAAGTGCAACGGATGGTCCATTGGCAAATCGATGGGGATAATCCTGAATTAATGTCAAAGATTGCGCAAACGGGGCTCTTATATAATGAACGAAAAGAATACCTAGATGAGCTAGATTTGCAAGCTAGCAATAGCGTGGCCTTTTTAGTAAGACCGCTAGAAAATATTTTTGCAAGACAACAGGCGCAAATCTTAAGAGAGCATTTTGATATCGAGGGACTTAAAGCGCTCCATCACGGTTTGCTGTGGATTTTTAGTAGTGAAGAAATGCCAATTAGTGACTTAAGTGCTGCTATTTTACAAACGCAGATAATCTTTAATCCTTATGCCCATGAGTGTTACGACTATGAATAATACCGATTTGATTGCAAACGCGCTTCCATTTTGTTTAACCGAAACGAACTTTAGCTTTGGTAAAAAATACCAAGGTAAAGTTCGTGATACCTATGATTTAGGAGATAGGTTAATACTAGTTACAACGGATAGACAAAGTGCTTTCGACCGGCTTCTAGCAGCTGTACCTTACAAAGGGCAGGTATTGAATTTAACTAGTGCATGGTGGTTTAAAAATACAGAAACTATAGTGCCTAATCATTTGATTGCTATCCCACATCCCAACGTAGTCATTGCTAAAAAATGCACTGTTTTTCCTATCGAATTTGTGGTGCGTGGTTTCATAACCGGTACAACTAATACTTCATTATGGACTCATTATAATAAAGGGAATCGTAGTTACTGTGGTTTGTCTTTTCCCGATGGACTTAAGAAAAATCAACAGTTACCTACGCCTGTACTAACACCCACGACCAAAGAAGTAGAGCACGATAGACCAATTAGTCCGCAAGAAATTGTTTCAGAAGGGTGGATGACTCAGAGTGATTGGGATGAAGCAAGTCACTATGCCCTAGAATTGTTTAATCATGGCTCAAAAGTCGCTAAAAAACACGGTTTGATTTTAGTGGATACCAAATACGAATTCGGTCGAGATCAAGACGGTCGCATAGTCCTAGTGGACGAAATTCACACTCCTGACTCTAGTCGCTACTGGTTAGCTGGTTCCTACCAAGAGCGGTTTTCAGTGGGGCACGAGCCTGAAAATATTGATAAAGAATTTCTCCGCTTGTGGTTTGTTGATCACTGCGATCCCTATAATGATGAGGTATTACCAGCAGCACCCAAGGATCTGATTATCACACTGGCATCACGTTATATACAATTGTATGAAATGATTACCCATGAGACCTTTGTTTTTGATTCAAATCCAGGTCCTGTTGCACAAAGGATAGAACAAAGCATCAAAGCTTGGTTAGATTAACTCGGAGATGAGCCATGTGCGGTATTGTTGGAATTTTTAGTCATGAACCGGTTGCGGCTGAGCTTTATGACAGTTTGATTCACCTGCAACACCGCGGGCAAGATGCGGCTGGCATTTTGACTAGTGATGATAGATTTTATGTCAAGCAGGGGCTAGGTTTAGTAAAAGAGGCAATAGCCGCTGAAGATGTCATGCGTCTTAAAGGACGAGTCGGAATTGCCCATGTGCGCTATCCAACCGCAGGTGGATACGGTGAAGCCGATATTCAACCTCTGTGGATTGGTAGTCCGCGGGGGATTGCGCTTGCGCACAATGGCAATCTAGTGAATTACTCTGAATTGGTAGCTGATATTTGTGGCAAACAACATAGGCATCTAAACTCAAGCCTTGATTCAGAAGCACTCTTATTATTACTAGCGGATAATCTGGCTTCAGGGTCGTATTCTGATCACGATGAACAGCAATTTTTTTCACTCCTTTGTCAGGCCGTTAAATCCATTCACGATCGAGTTGAAGGTTCATACTCGGTAGTTAGTGTCGTCATTGGAAAAGGCTTAGTGGCCTTCCGTGATCCACATGGTATTCGCCCCTTAGTTTGGGGTGAGAGAGTTCGAGATGACGGCAGCAAAGATTATATTTTTGCTTCTGAAACAACGGCTTTTTATGCACTAGGCTTTGAACCTAAAGGTGATTTGCAAGCCGGTGAAGTAGCCTATGTCTCGCAAGAGGGTGAGTTATTTCGTAAAATTTTGAGCACTAAGGAATTTACTCCCTGCATTTTTGAATACGTTTATTTTGCTCGGCCTGATGCAACCTTAGATGATGTTAGCGTATACAGAGCCCGTTTAAGAATGGGGCAAAATTTAGCAAAACAATGGCGCGAACTCTATCCAGATGTCATACCCGATGTAGTGATCCCCGCACCCTTCACCGCAAACACTGCGGCCTTAGCTTTTGCTAACGAATTGGGTATCCGCTATTCGGAAGGATTATATAAAAATCCATTTATCGGCCGTACTTTTATTATGCCTAATCAAGAAACAAGATCGAGGCATGTCCGTTATAAATTGACTCCCCAAAAGACTGAAATTAATAACAAAAAGGTACTGATTGTGGACGACAGTATCGTGCGAGGAACCACCTCGCGTGAAATTGTTAAAATGGTGCGAGAGTACGGAGCGCAAGAAATTTATTTTGTTTCCACTTGCCCGCCAATAAAAAATCCCTGTTTTTATGGAATTGATATTCCTTCAAGGCAAAAGCTAATTGCTTCCCATATGCAGCAGGAGGATATCAGGAATTTTCTAGGGGTTGATAAACTGTTATATCAAACACAAGAGGATTTGGTGGAAGCAGTAACCCGTAAAGGTGAACACCACATGCGTAGACCTTGTATGGCTTGCATGGATGGTCGTTATGTCTGTGGCAAAATTACTGAAGAAAAAATACAGTCGTTAGAGAAAAAACGAATGAATGAGCATCGCTTAGAAGCGAGTGAGGTATTATGACAAAAGTTTTAATTATCGGTTCTGGAGCAAGAGAACATGCTATTGCAAAAGTCTTGAATCGTGCTGAGGATAGACCCACACTCTATTGTTGTGGCAGTGCACGAAACCCGGGTATAGAGGAATTAACTGCTGCGTATTGGGTTGGAAATATTAATCAGGTAGATGTTATTGTACAAGTTGCAATTGATTGGCAGATTAGCTTGGCAATCATCGGTCCGGAAGCACCTTTAGAGCAAGGGTTAGCTGACGCTTTATGGGATAAGGGTATTGCTGTTGTTGGTCCTAAAAAGAAATTAGCTCAGATAGAAACTTCAAAAAGTTTTGCGCGGGACTTGATGCAAAAATATGCTATTCCGGGTTTGCCTAAATTCCAAACCTTCAAAAATTTGCAAGGTGTTGCTGAATTTCTTAGCGAATTAGGTGAGCTTAATTACGTAGTAAAAGCTAACGGCCTTATGGGCGGGAAGGGTGTCAAAGTCGCAGGTGATCATTTACATTCATTTGCTGAAGCACTAGCGTATTGCAGCGAAATTTTCGCGCAGAATCAAACTGTGCTGATTGAAGAGAAATTAGTAGGACAAGAGTTTTCGTTCATGTGTTTTAGCGATGGCAATTCTTTAGCTGCAATGCCTTTGGTGCAAGATAATAAACGTGCCTTTGCAGACGATAAAGGCCCTAACACTGGCGGTATGGGTAGTTTTAGTGCGGCTGACCATAAGTTACCTTTTTTAACAGCGGATGAAGTTGACCAGGCTTTGCAAATCAATCAATTAGTGATGAATGCCTTACAGAAAGAAATGAAAGAGCGTTATATCGGCATCTTGTATGGTGGTTTCATAGCAACCGCTAGTGGTGTTTACGTGATTGAGTTTAACGCCCGCTTTGGTGATCCTGAGGCGCTTAATGTGCTGAGTATTTTGGAATCTGATTTTTTGCAATTAGCAAAGGCCTTGGTTAAAGGAGAATTAGCAAGCTTTGATCTGCAATTTGCAGCTAAAGGAACGGTTTGTAAATATACGGTTCCACTCGGTTATCCTGATAACCCTGTTCGTGAAACTGCAATTGATATTAGTGCTGTACGAGATAAAGAGCATTTATATTTGTCTGCAGTTAATTCACAACATGGAATCTTATATGCCACTGGATCGAGAACCGCAGCCTACGTCGGAATAGCTGAAGAATTAAGTGAGGCCGAGGAAAAAGCCGAAGCTGAGATCGGTCGTATCAAAGGGCAACTTTTCCATCGCCATGATATTGGTACGGAATCGTTAATTACTAAACGGATTCAATTCATGCGAAGGGTTCGTGAATCATGCTTCGCATAGGAGTATTGGGATCAACCCGAGGTACGAATCTGTTGTCTTTGTTCAATGTTATAGATGCAGGTAATCTGACTGCTGAAGTGGCTGTGGTTGTTTCTAATAAATCTGAGGCATTGATTCTTGAGAAGGCTAGGGAGCGCGGAGTTGTTGCCGAGTTTGTATGTTCTAAGGGCTTAGATCGGGTTGAGTATGATTTACAAATCAGTGCCTTGCTTGAGACCCATAAAGTTGATCTAGTAGTACTGATAGGTTACATGCGGATTTTATCCTCTCAGTTTGTAGATTTTTGGCAGGGGAGGATTATCAACGTACACCCATCGCTGCTACCCGCATTTGCAGGTTTAATGGATCTTGCCGTGCATCAAGCGGTGTTGGATGCCGGTGTAAAAGAAACAGGTTGTACTGTTCATTATGTAACAGAAGAAGTAGATGCCGGCCCGATTATTGTGCAGAAAACATGCCCTGTTTTCGAAAGGGATGATGCCGCGTCAGTAAAAGCAAGGGTGCAAGAACTTGAGGGATGTGCTTTGGTTGAGGCAGTACGTACCTTAACGTCTAATTGTTAATAGCCGCGCTTGCGCGCTCATTTACGTAAACGTTTGCTTGCCCGCCTGCGTTACCTAAGAGCAACGAGCCATTTTAGTCAGCATGGAAACAATCCGTAATAATAACCCTCATGACCTTGTGTTTAATGTTTCATCGATCAAATTTATGCGCATACAAATATCAAGAATACCGGCACATTCAGTCGCTGAACGCATCGCCATTCGATAAAATCGAATTTTTTCATTTGGAGAAAACTCACCGGCGCAGTTTCTGCTCAGAAAATGGCAATGTTAGCATACGATTTTGAAGAATCTTTATTGCCTTTCAAAGTAGATATCGTCGACTATGCTGATCTTTCTGATGGATTTCGCGCTACTATCAGTAAAGACCAAAAAATGATTTGGCAGATGGATTGATAAAACTATTAGTATCTCTTAATCTGATCTATTCTTATAAATTACAGGAGTTTTTATGAAAAGTTATCTATACCAGCACTGGGCTGAAAGCACGTTGATTATGGGAATAGCACTAACAGTGGTCCTGCTGTCTTTTCTGCCCACCACGCCATGGATGCTTTTTCTTATTTGGTTTCAATTTCCTGTATACCTCTTTCATCAATTTGAAGAACATGTCTATCCTGGCCACTTCAAAGAATTCATTAATACACAAATCTTTCACAGCCAAATACCTGACTCTCCCTTGAGTACACCGGCCGTTTTCTGGATAAATATACTCGCCATTTGGTTCCTATTTCCTATAGGAGCTGTATGCGCACAAAATATTTCCATTGAATTTGGTCTGCTACTGCCAATTTTTGGCCTTTTTAACGCCACCTTACATATTCTCATGTTTCTTATTAAACGCCGTTATAACCCAGGGTTACTAGTAAGCGTCTGCTTAAATTATCCCACAGGAATATATACCCTATGGGTTTTGGCACAAAATAACGTGATGTCATCCTGGAGCGTTGGCTTGTCATTAGTAGTAACGATCCTGGCTCATGCTTTGATTGTTGTCTTGGTTGGCAGGAAAAGCAATGAACACTTAGTAGTTAACCCATAATCCCTGAATAGATTTAAACGGGTTCCAGGAAAGTAGGGGTCGGTGAGTATCTGTAGTGAGTCAAGTTTGTTTTGAAGTGAGTCGCTAACCTGGCCACAATGTAGCACTGTGCTTCTTGAGTGAGAAAATATGTTATAATATGCACTTTTAATTATGGAAGTGGTGATGAGAAATTATACAACCTGTATATTGTTGCTGGCCAGCACACTCGCCTTTGGCAGTTGTGAACAGCTAGATACCGCTGCAGTGCAAAAGATTATTGATAATGACAGAGCTCTCTACAATATACCGGCGGTACAACTAAGCATACGCTGCTCTGACGACAACAAATCCTATGATTTCGTCAGCGGCAAAGTCACACTGGAAGGCGAGGAAGCAGTAACCAGTGAGCATCTCTTTCAAATAGGAAGCCAAACCAAATCCTTTGTCGCGGTTATCCTTCTACAATTAGAAGCAGAAGGCCGGCTATCGCTTAAGGATCATTTAGGTAAATCGCTTCCCAATATAGCACCTAGCTGGCGTGAAATTACCATAGAGCAATTACTCAACCATACTAGCGGCTTATACAATTACACTGATGAATTATCTGCACGTATTCGAAGCGATAAGGACTATGACCTACAAAAAGAATGGACAGCTGATGAATTATTGGCGATAGCCGAAAAATACCCGGCCTATTTCAAACCCGGTCAAGGCTGGCATTACTCTAATACCAATTACGTGCTAGCTGGTATGATAATCGAAGCAATTACTGGCAATCCCGTTAAAGAAGAGTTAGAAAATCGTCTATTTGTACCTCTTTCCTTATATAAAACTGCCTACATCAATAATGTATATAACCCAGAAACTATGCAGCAAATGGCGCATGGGTATTCCGCTAATGGGTTATTTCCTACTGATCCAACAGATGTAACAGCAATTAGCCCATCGTGGGCAAATTCAGCTGGCGCAATTGTTTCAACTTCTGCGGATACCGCAAGCTGGGTTAAACAGCTTAGCCATGGCAATGTGTTACCCGTTGCACAATTGCTTGAGTTCACGCAACTGGTTGATGAAAATACCGGACTACCAGTTAGTGCAAGCAGTGAAGTGCATGGATATGGAATGGGCGTAAGGCATGACTTTACTACTTTTGGTAGCGAAGCATGGTGGCACAGTGGAAGCACCCTGGGTTACACTTCTTTGATGATCTGGTTGAAGAATTCTGATGTGGTAATTACAGCAAATCTAAGCCATGTTGGTGAAACAACTAAGAATGGTCGTGACTCGAATGTGTTAGTCAATGATGTCATCCGCTTGATGGAGCAGGATTAACCTAGATTTTAGTGAGTAGCCTGTATTAATTAAAACACAGGCTACCTTCCATTAGTTTTTCAAAACAGAATTTTCAATGACTGTTTTTGCCTGTTCTAATAACTGGTTTTCAATGGCATCTTTGTATTCAGGGTATTTATTCGCTAAAAATCTCGCTGCCAATAAAGCTGCGTTGATAGCTCCTGGTTTTCCAACAGCTAATGTACCTACTGGTATTCCTGCTGGCATTTGTACGATAGATAAAAGTGCGTCAAGACCATTAGTAAACGTTGAGGAAGGCATCGGTACACCAAGAACTGGTAAGCTAGTTTTTGCGGCTATCACTCCTGGAAGATGGGCAGCTCCACCGGCGGCGGCGATAAAGACTTCAGTTCCTCGTTGCTCGGCTGATTTGATATATTCAAATAACGCATCTGCTGTGCGGTGTGCGGAGAGGGCGCGTGCTTCGTGCGGTATCTTTAACGTATCTAACATGCGACCTGTTTCTTCCATAATAGACCAATCTGATTTGGAACCCATCAGGATACTGACTAAAATTCGCGACATAAAAACACCTCAAGGACAATGGGAAAATTCAGGCACATTTTACCTGAGTCTCTAATTGCATTAAAGTAGTTATAGTAAGCCTAGTGTAAACGCATCTAAATTTTAAGCACATGATGCTTCACTTCTGCCTACGTACCGTGCTCTATGCACGGTATCCAGACGATCTATGATTTAAATCGGAGCTGAATTCCGCGCATAAAGCGCGGAACGTAGGAGGTTGCGTTTGCGAAAAATAAATTACTATAAGGGGCTGTTATGAAAAAATGGATGAAATTATTTTTAGTATTACCCTTTCTTGTTTTTAGCATTGCGGTATCAGCTAGCAGCTCACAAATACGACTTCCGAATGAACCATATCAACAAGCCTATCAGCGTATTAAAAATAGTTTAGGAAAAGAGGATATTCACACCCTAGTTAAATCAGATAGTCCTTTTAATAAAAAAGTGCCTGTGGACCAAATGGATTTTTCTGATGCAGTTACCGTTGGCACGCACGAAGAATTAATTCACATGTTCAATACTATTCGCGATAGTCGTTTTTTATACGAAGAGGAATATCCTGATTTTGCGCGAAGAATTAGTTGGTTATTTCCTGATGATGGTTGTTACGCACGAGCAACGGTTGCTGGAATGAAGCTCCATAGCGACTCCTTACCCCGACCATCCAAAGTATTTGCTTTTGGAGACTTAGAAGTGGCGACACCTTTTGCACCTCCTTATTCAACTGAACATACAGTTAGCTGGTGGTATCATGTCGCGCCAGTTGTTGTGTATATGGGGACTGCCTATGTATTGGATCCTGCACTCAATTCTAATGGCCCAATGCTTGTTGATGAGTGGTTTGGAATAATGGGGGCCAATAGCGGTAAAAAGGGGGCTGTCTGCAATAGTTATAGCTATAATCCCTTCGATAGTTGCAGTAAAGCAACTGCTATCAGTGATTTACATGCAATGGAGGATCAACGCAGCTTTTTAGAGTACGAAAGAAAGCGAGTTGAAACACTCGGTTTTGATTCCGCAGTTATTTTAGGTAAAACACCACCCTGGTATGCCCAAATTCCACAAGTTGGGAGTTAGTTTTTATAAGGACAAACCCGAATCCCCTACGTTCCGCGGCCGAAGGTCCGCGGAATCCAGCTCCGATCTTAATCAAAGATCGCCTGGATACCGCGGACCTTCGGCCGCGGTAAGTAGTGACGAGGTAAATACCAATCAATGGAAATCAATTTATTTATCACGTAGTATAATCTTCAACTCCCAATATAAGGTTATTTCATTATGGCTTTGCGTATTACCTCCGTAACCACTGCTGTTTTACTCGCCACTCAACTTTCATTTGCTAACCCATACTGGGATCAAACAAAGGTACCATTAGATAAGAATGTGCCACTATCTACGGAGCTATTGCACCAACTAAAGAATGCAAAAATTGTTCATAAGGAAACTCTAATTGATGTTTTGCGAATACAAGTTGATTGGCTTGAACAATCTGACTCTTATACATTTGGAAAACTTGTGATCGAACCTTCAGGAACTCAAGCATTATTAGCTCGCAGTCGGCATTCATCGAAATGGGGTAGTTACCGTGGAGTTTTAAAAGACAAGGCTACCGGCAAGGCAGTCTATTTCGACTCTATCGGTACAGGGAAAGAATATCGTAAATTAGCTAGAGCTATTAACCTACGCTTCCCCTTACCAACTAGCACGATGACCTTTGAACTTTTTGCAGAAAACCCTCAATCAGGAGTCATGGAAAAGGTTATAGAAAAGGATATTAATCCAGCCGACATGGTTAAAGAGATTCGTTCCTTCCCTGATCTAGTAGTTAAAGAATTGGCATTGGCGGCAAAAAGTCCCTCTCTCAGAGTGAACATTTATGCTGAAGGTTTTCGAGATGAAGATAAAGCTAAATTTTGGCGTAAGGCGGCAAAGACTGTAGAAATCCTTCAGCGTGAACATTTTCCAGGTATCGAATACATGAGTTTTTATGCAGTGTTTAATCCTTCTAATACTGTGCTTGGTGGTGCTGGGGATTTAGGTTTACCCGTACCTGATTACGACAGCTTTTTAGGCTTGTATTTCCCTTACTGGGATGATTTTGGTCGTTGGTACCATATTGTTTATCCAACTAATGAAAATAAATTTCGTCAGGGATTGGCAGCAGCACCGTATGACTATCCTCTCGTTCTAGTCAACAATAATGACTATTGGGGAGTTGGAAATTTTAGATCCCATACAGCCATTCCCGCCTCATACAACGGTTCGTATACCTATCTTTTATTGCATGAATTAGGTCACTTCTTTGGATTAAATGAAGAGTATACGGGTGGTGGCAGAACAGAGCTGGAATTTGCTCCAGACATAGAAGAACCTTGGTCGCAGAATATTACCTTTTTACCCCAACCCAACTACCTGGGATTGAAATGGGCCGCTTTAGCTAATCCGTTTATCAGTATTCCAACACCCGATTTTGAATGGCATTTTTCACCACCGAATTATGGAGCTTATTCAGGGGCCTACGCCGACTCTACAAGTACACGCGGTGTTAGCTACAAACCTGGTTTGTGGTGTGTAATGGAAGACAAGGGTTCTTTTTGTGATATTTGTAAGCAAGCAATTAGGGATGTTGTGCTTTTTGACTTAGGGCTGAGTAAGGACTAAAAAGCAAATGGGGCATTTGACTGAGTCAATCAGTACAAATGCTCCAATTTGAAATGCCCTTATTGGGCAGTTATTGTAAAGGTTGATGCAACTCCATGTGCTTTGGTATCTGGATCATACATTGACTCTGCAAAAGCAGGGGGGACTGTGTACTTACCAGGATTCACTGCTTTTATCTTATAGACAAGTTCTCTAGCTGTTGAATCGATACTACCAAAGAAATTGACGCGATCTTCACGGGCATCGGCATATTCCATGTAATCAGTTTTCACTGAATCGCGAACTACTTCAAAGCCTCCCGGTAACAGATCTTCGATGGCGATATTGCTCAAGTACTTATTGTCCAAGGCGCGGATTTGAATGTGTACCTCAATCTCGCTTCCTAAAGTTGTACTAGTGATGGCATTACCTTTGGCGTCTCTATACTCTCTATAGAGTTCTATGCCCTGTTTTACAGGCTCTTTAGGTAAGTTCTTATCAAAACCTGCTTGTACCAGCTGATAGAAATAGGTTTGCTTATCAGGATTATTAAAGCTGATTTGTTTTACACCATCTTCTAAATCCATTTTTTGATAATTTGCATTCTGAGCCGGAACTTTAATCACTTTATTATCGAGCAGGGTTTTAGTCATGGCGAGAGAAGGGGATGCTCCTGTTCCATTATTTTGGTTATAAGCACCAAGGGCAAGACTACTGTAACCTGATAAGACAGTATTAATCTCGCTATTATTGATAGTACTAACTACCTGCATCAATAAGGTATCCCCCAACTTACTTAGACGATTGGGGAAGTGTTTCGCAAGAATATACAGATATTGTGCGTCAGAAATAGCGCTATCGTAGAAATCAGTCGTGAAGATTTGTCCTGATTGGGATTTGTATTCACTAATGAGCTGATTAGCATTATCAAAGCTTTTTAGCATTTGATAAGAAGCAGCAATATAGGCGCCTGTTATTTCTTTTTTCCACGTTTGTGGTGCTTCCCTATCTAAATACAGTTGTAGATTGGTCAGGTAATTACTGGTAACCAATTCATTACGAGTTAGTACGTAGATTGCGTAAGCTTGGAGCCTTGCATCATTTAAACTACTAGGATTTCTACCGGCGAGTTCTTTTAGGTAGTTTAGGCCATTAAAGAACATATCATTGGGCACATTAAAATTCTGTGACCTTGCATCGGTTAAAAAGTGAAGGGCATAAATAGTAGCGAAGTTGTTGCCTGAATTGTCTCCCAATCCTGGCCAATAACTAAAGCCACCATTCGACATCTGTCTTTGGCTTAGCATTTGGATTGTAGTATTTACTCTGTCATTGATTTGCGAAATGTCTTTAACGAACCAATCTTGACTATTTATTGCTAATAAAGGCATGGCTTTACTTGTTAATTGCTCCGTACAACCGTAGGGATAATTATCCAGGTAGCGTTGTAAACCAAATACCAGAATTAAAGGACTAGTGGACATGGTCGCATCAACAGATCGAAATTGTGGGTAAAAGCTATGGAGCAAATCTAAAGATTTGCTAGAACTACGGTCAAGTCCACTGTCTATCTGCGTAATCATAGGATTAGCAGGTCGAACGCTAAGCGTTGCGTCCATGGAACTTTTCTTGTCACCAGTGGTTGCGGTAAAAGTCACTTTAGCTGCACCTAAGGCAGACTTTGCGCGTAATTTGTAATGGATCGTTTTTTCATGACCTTCACCAATCAATAGACTTTGTTTGGATGAACCAATGATTTCTATCTCTGGTGATGCCGTTAACTCGACTTCGATTTTGGCTTGGTCTCCTGAGTCTTTGACATTGTTTGCAACACTAGAGGAAATATCAAACTCATCACCAGGAGCTACGAAAGTAGGAACATTTGGATTGATAATAAAATTACCGCGAATTTGAGATTCCTTTTCTGTCACACCGATCGAGTCTGTTGATACTGCAATAGCCATTACTTTAATCGTTCCATTAAAATAATCAGGTATTTGGTAGCTTAATTGGCGTGGAGTGGTATCTGTATCAACAATTCCTGACCAATAGACGACCGGTAAATCGGTTTTTCTTTTAAACGGATTCAGACGAGCTGCTAATTCAGCTTCCCCGTCATCACCACCGACAGAAGACAGTTCACGATCCTGCACAAACTTCGGTAGAATTTGATCAACCGTTTGTTGGGTCAGCACTTCCAGCGCATGTTTTTGGAAGAAAAATTCCAACGGATCTGGGGTGTCATAATGAGCCACTTGCAATATTCCTTGATCCACTGCGTAGACTATGATTTTCCCTGGTTTATCACTTTGATAATCAATGGTGAATTGGTCACCAGGACGTGCAAGTTCAGGTGTCTTCAAATCAATCTTAATGTCATGGTTATCATGATTCATAGTGAATGGGACAACACTGTAACTGAGCGGGCTAATAAATAATTCTGGTGAATCCCAATCACGGATAAAGGCAACATTGATATACCCATTTCCTTGGAAGTCTGCTGGAATATGAATCGTTTGGACAGAGTTGGTAGTCTCTGTTTTAAACCATTGGGTTGCATACACTTTATCGCGCTCAATGGTTATTAAGCCAGCACCGGTGTAGGGAGCAGTGATTTGAATTTGAATATCTTCGTTAGCCAAATATTCTTCTTTATTCAATTTAATAGATAATTCGGCGTTTTTACTCAATGGTTGCTGACTAGCCCCGACAACACTAAATTGCAATTGGCTTAGTACTGTATCGTCCTTTCCTAAAACGGTGAGTGAATAGTCACCAATCTGATCGGTGGGTAGGGGATAATTAATACCTTCTTCGGGAACAGAGAAAGCAGTAGTACTCACCACTTTAGACTGTATTATCGATTGGTATTGATAAGTGCCATCGTCTTTTTTAACTAAGGTAGACACAGGTTGCAGGGCAACTAGTTGGATACGCAAATCCTTAATTTCTTCTTTCGTCAGTTGAGGATTGACTGCTAGGTAATTAACAGTCCGAGTGCTGCTTTGTTTGATAAAGGTCAGATCACCGTCTGCTTTATAACCAATGAAATAGGGTAAAGGGCTAATCAATGTTTGAGTTTGAGTAGTAACACTTCGACCACCGTCTGCTTCAAATCCTTCCGCAAAAAAAGTCAATTGGTAAGTGGCTTTCTCAAAGCGATCGAGATTTAAATCAAAAATAGCCTCACCTTTTTCATTTGTGGTGATGTCTGTCAATGTTTCGCTAAATACTTTTGCTGGCTTTTTAGGATCCAATAATGGATCAGCGAAGACATAGTCTGGGAATTGGTCAAAGGCAATTTTTTGTGGGACTAATAAAATGCGTCCACTAATCTTGCGTGACTCAGCAGGTGCCCCGTAAAGATTCCATAAACCGACCTCTGCTTTTAATCCAACAGGTGATGTCCAACCATCGGATGGTTTGGGGTCTAAGGTTGAGGAGATACGCATTCTATCTGGAAGAAATTCAGAAACTTTTATCGATGTTGATCCGAGATAGTTTTGAGGGAGATTATCTTTCACCAAATAGAGATTTACAGAGTATTGGCCTGTTGGAGAAGTCGAATTCGTTGCGAAATCTAACTCCATGTAGCCTGATTCATTCAAGGTGAATTTTTGATCCTTGATGGTTGTGCCTCTAGAGTCAATAATGGTGGCTTGAAGAGGTAAACCTGCTGGTTGTGGTTGTGCGTAAGCTTGTTTAACAACCATACCGATGTGGACAGTATCACCTGGACGGTATATGCCACGGTCAGAGAATAGATAAGCGCTTAAGCTTTGCAACTCTTGGTTGTTGGTATAAGTACCGCCAGTGTCAAATTTGGAATAATTGAGTTGTCTAGTTTCATTGGCAAAGGGGATGAAAGAAACGTCATTATTTAAATTAGCTAAATAAACGGTAGGTTGGCGGTCTTCAACAAAGTCTTTCAATGTTGGGAAGCTTGCTCGACCTTGCGCATCGGTTAAACGTTCTAAAATCGGCAGACCATTTTTACCTAGTACGGTCACTTTTACACCGGCGGCTGGTAGGCCTTGTGTTATCGATTGAACAAAAACATCATGGCTGCCATCGATATTGTCTTTGACCAACATACCCAGGTCAGTGATTAATACCATACGAGTGGCTTTCACATCTAAGGGTACTTTGTTAGTTGTGTCCCAACCGGTTGCTTCTAATAAGAAGAGACCTTTAGGACCTGCTGTGTTTGATTCGGAGTTAAGGTATTTACCGATATCCAAGGCGGTATATTGTTGTTTCGTAGCATCAGTGTTATCAAATTGCTGGATATCTGAGAAGATTTGGCTGATGTTTTGTTGGGTAAAATTGGAATACATGAAATAGGGATCGTCGAAATTACCGTGAGTCTGAGTGACTAATTGATTAACATTATCAGGCAAAACTCGCGCCAAATTAAATTTAACCGCTGGTAGTCCACGCACTAATACCGAGAGTTTCTTTTCACCACTGAGAGCGAGCAGCGAGCCTTTGTGTAAGAAGCTAATTTCTTTAGGAAGTTCTGGTACTGGAATGATCGCTGTGTAGTCATTACCTAGTTTGAAGTCGCCAAAACCAGTCATGTTCTTGTCTATTTTAATAAATAGATAACGCGGGGTTTGGGAGGCAAATTTAAAGCTATGTAAGGTAGCATAGTTGTGCTCAGAGGGCATTGCTTCAGCATTGAGCGGTGAAGATAAGGCTAAAATGCTGCTGGTCACTTCACCTGGATTTTGCCATTGGTAGTTTTGTTTGACTCCCTCGGTTCGTGATGCAGGGTAATCTGCTGGCAATAAGTAAATGTGTACCGATTTTTTAAAGTCAGTTTCGTTGACACCGAGACTTGTTTCTACCGTTAAAACTTGTTCGGGACGATCTTTTTGATTGCGTACTATGGAGGCAGCTGTTGAGACGACTTTAAAGAAGTTTGAAGTATCTGGTATTAGTAGATTGGTACTTTGTGCTTGATTTAGATGGCCACTATTGGTCGAAGAAGTTATTGCAGTGCTTAGATTGAGTAGTAGGTAACGTGAGTAGGCTAAAATATCTATCGTGTCAGAATGCAAATAGGCAGTACGTTTATGTTCGTCATAGGTGTAATTGAAGTGCACTGGGGCTGATTTAACATCGAGTTTTCCGTTTTTTAAAGCTTGAAATATTAGTAGTGTATTTTTTTCCAAGCTTTCAGTATTGACTGGGTAGTTAAAGACAATAGTAGCTACAGCATTCTTAATTTTAGGGTTTACTGGATCTTGGTAAAATTTAAACTCAGAAATGCTTGCTTCGAAGGCTTTGGTCGAGAAGTTATATGTTAAGCGATCCATTTTAGCATTAGAGGCAAAGAATGATTTTGCGAAGGTGATCTCGTATTTTTGATCGGCAGGCCAATCTTCGCTTGGGGTAAAAATCAATTGGCTGTCGGAATTCCAGTACCATTCTCCAGCAATTTTAGGGCTAATTTCGACACCTTCAGTAACTACCTTACCAATTTTATTCAATGGGGCTACAGACTGAGCAGTGAAACCATTGAGTTGAACTCCAAAATCGATAACAACACGATTGGGTATCAATTCTTCTGCATTGGGTGTGATGTCTGGAGCGGTTATTGAGGCAGTGGTGTAGATGGGCTGTGGGAGATTGCGGTACCAATTAATCCCGTAAGCAGAGGTAATCAATACAGTAGCTGTTAAGAGTAGTGCTCCCCAAAATGTCTTTGGTGAGTTCTTAGCTTTTTGTTGAACAGCGCCAAACCAAGGTGGACTATTCCAATTTAATTTGCCAAAAATACAAGCGAAAGTTGCACAGACGCCAGTTACAATTTTAGACAGGAGATTCTTGCTCATGTATTTTCTCTGATGGTAGTATTAATAAAATACTCATTGAATTGAAATCATTCAATTAAGTGCTGTACTATAGGAATTATGTAAAAATTGGATATAATTTAATCTTTTTGATGCATAATATCAATGATGAAAAAGTTAATTAAGACTATAAGCATAATCCTTGTTGCACTGTTTGTCAGTGTGTTACTTGTATTATTTTTACTTCCTGTACCCAAACTGCTTGATGACGTCAGTTTTTCAAAAGCAGTCTATGATGATCAGCATCAATTATTGCGCATGACTTTAAGCAAAGACCAAAAATTTCGTTTGTTTACACCCTTGCCGAAAATCTCTAAACAGTTAATTGAAGCTACGCTTTTACAGGAAGACTATTATTTCTACCACCATTATGGAATAAATCCTTTTTCTTTGTTCAAAGCCGGTTGGCAGACCTATGGTCTTAAGTCGCGCCGGGTTGGTGCATCAACTATTACTATGCAATTAGCACGCATCCGTTATGGGATTCATTCTAAAGAAATTGGCGGGAAGTTGTGGCAAATGCTGAGGGCTTTGCAACTTGAAATGCATTACAGTAAGGATCAGATTTTAGAGGCTTATTTGAATCTTGCTCCTTATGGCGGCAATGTTGAAGGGGTAGGCTCTGCAAGTTTAGTGTATTTTGGTAGTCCTGCTTCGAAGTTAAGTTTACCGCAGGCTCTGACGCTTAGTGTGATTCCACAAAATCCAGGTAAACGTACACCCACTTATTCTGCATTAAAAACGATACGCGATCGTTTATTCAGTCGATGGCTAGTTATTCATCCAGAAGATAACTCCAAAAAAATTCTTTTTGATCTGCCCTTGGAAATGCACACCAGCCACAGCTTACCTTTTAGTGCACCGCACCTAGTTAATAAAATTTTAACCGATACGACTATTACGCAGCAGAGTATCGACCTGACTTTAGACTCACGAAGTCAGGTGATCGTTGAACGAATTACACGCCATTATTTAGCAAGGAAGAAGTCACTTGGTGTTTACAATGCGGCTGTTTTATTAGTAGATACGCGTGATATGAGCGTCAAAGCACAGCTGGGTTCAGCGGATTTTTTCAATCGACAAATTAGCGGTCAAATAAATGGTATTGAAACGAAGCGCTCACCAGGTTCAACTTTAAAGCCGTTTATTTATGGCTTAGCACTAGATCAAGGGTTGATTCACCCTAATACTGTATTGAAAGATGTGCCACAGAGTTTTAATGGGTATAACCCGGAAAATTTCGATTATGATTTTATGGGGCCTATTAAAGCGAGAGATGCTTTGGTGTTGAGCCGTAATATCCCCGCCATTTTTCTATCCAGTCAATTATCACACCCTAGCTTGCATCAGGTGTTAGAGAAAGCTCAGGTCAGTCAATTACGACCAGAGTCTTATTACGGGCTGTCATTAAACCTTGGCGGTATTGAATTAACTATGCGTGAATTAGTTAGCCTATACGCCATGTTAGTCAACGATGGGCTTTGGTATCCTCTACGAACAGTGAAAGAGGAGCTAAAACCAGACGGCATAAGAATTCTTAGTCCAGAAGCCAGTTACCTAGTTTTGGATATGTTAAAAAGCACGCCTAAAAAAGAATTGTTAGCCAAAAATGCAGGAAAATTGGCTGTCTCATGGAAAACGGGCACCTCCTCTGGTTATCGCGATGCGTGGACTATGGGAACCTTTGGGCCTTATGTTTTAGGTGTGTGGATAGGTAATTTCGACAACAAGGCAAACCCTGCTTTTGTCGGAAAGGATATTGCAGCACCGTTATTTTTTGAACTAGTCGATGCGATTAAACAAGAGCGAGGACCTTTGGTAAGTGTAGAAAAGGATCCTGGGCATATGAATCTGCGTAAAATCGAAGTCTGTAAGGCGTCTGGAATGTTGCCCACGCGTTATTGTTTAGATACTGAATTAACCTGGTTTATTCCAGGGAAATCACCGATTAAAACCGATACCATTTTTCGAGAAGTTGCGATAAATAGCCGGACAGGTTTGCGTACTTGTCATATTGATGAATCTACGCGTTTTGAAATTTTTGAGTTTTGGCCATCCGACTTATTGAAAATATTCCGTCGGGCAGGTGTTCAAAGGCATACACCGCCATTCTTTGAAGAGGATTGTGCGCTTTCAGGAGTTAATGGCCTCAGTCCGCAAATCACGTCCCCTCAAAAAGGACTCAGTTATGTATTGCGGGCAGATAATAATCTCAATGATAAAATTCCACTATCTGCCGTCACTGATGCAGGAATAGAATACGTCTATTGGTTTATCAATGAAACCTTTATCGCCAAAACAAAAAATGACCAGGCCTATTTGTGGACTGCGAAGCCGGGTCATTATGTCATTCGTGTCGTAGACAGCCATGGTCTATCCGATGCTCGCGATATAACCATTAGTATGGACAAATAAATTTATCAAGGCATACGGGCTAATGATAGGCTGTCATCTTCACTAGATGCTGCATCCGAATAAGTCAAAAATATAGACTCTCGACGCGGTCCTTTTTTCTTACGCTTTTCCGGACTCTGATGATGCACGCGAGGAGAGTGTGGTCTGCTGCGTGGAGATGCTGGTTCTTGTATATGCACTTCGATATCTTCATCTGGATCAGCTTCTGGCACAACTCGACCTACTGGTACCTGCGGAGGGATGGTTGGGACAGGTACAGGTACAGGTACGGAAGCCGGAATTTCTATGACCTGATGCGGTGGAATAGGAGCGTTGTGATGGTGTATAACTGCTGGTGGTCGGGTGGGATCGGTATAGGGATCTTTCGAGAATTCACTAGGACCCCAACCTGCGGGTAGAAATCCCTTCAATATAACTTGAGTGTAAGCAAGCGCTGTACAAACTAGCGATGCACTAACATCACAATTGGAGTGTGAAAAGATCAGTTGAGAGGCTAAACAAAATTGAGCGATAGCTACGGAGGCTTGCAAAAAATGAATGACTTTTTCATAAGCATGCGTATCACTGCGCAGTATGCTGTAACCAGAAATCACAGTCTGCACAATACTTTTAGGTATTATAAACTCTGATCGCAAATATTGAAGGGCACTTCCTGAGAGTTCGGCCATAGCAAAAAAACGTTCAGCATTACGGTGTGCAGTAGAGGACGAAAAGGGGGGGCCTATCTTAAAAAAATTGCAACAATTACCAAAATAACCACAACAATCCATTTTTGTACATCCTGAAAATTAACTATTGGTATTTTCGCAACCATAACATATCAAATTGTGAGCATACTAGTTTATTTTCAATTTTTTTTTACCTATCAACTCATTGCGGTGCGGAGTATTTTTTCGTGAAGCGCATGAATTTGAAATAGCGGCTAAAATCCGGTCTAGATAAGTTTAGAAGCCTGCATACGTAGATTGTGGCAATGAGCTGAACTATGCCCATGATAGTGAATAAGGTCTCAAAAGAACTATTAGCAATGATCACACCTCCACATAATAAAGCAAAACCTGTATAGATGCTGGATAAACCGTTGGCTAAACCCCAGGTTAAACCTTCACGCGTTTTATCTTCACAACGTGCATAGAGCACATACCAGGTGGTTGAAGAGAGGCCACCAGATATACCTAAGCCAATTTGTAATAAAGCAAGCTGTTGTTTGGTGGACACTAAGACGTAACAGAAAGTGAAAACGGTTTGCAAAGCGTATCCAGTGACTAATAGCCGTTCTTTGTTGATGAAATCGGATACATAACCGAGGCCTATAATAACTATTCCAACTGAAATTAGGTAAAGAGCCCATACCCAGGAAATGTCCAGAGGAGAGGATTGGAATTTAGCGCAAAAAATTCCGAATAAAGGTCCTAACATGCCTTCAGAGAGGTACCATAAGTTGTTTGCAAATAATAAAGTTCTTTCTTTTTTATTAAACATGCGTGGTATCAAATTAGGTAGTATTTATTTACCATACAATGATAATTGGAAGAATAATATAGCCTTTAGAAATATTTATTGTATTTTTTTAGAGGTTCAAGTGGGGCGCGGGGCAGTGCAGGATCGTCTAATTTTTAATAGCCGCGTAAGTGCGGCTAAAAAAAAATTGACGATCGTGCGCTGGGCGTGAGGGTTCCATTGTGGCTCTGTCTAAAATATCATGTTAATCTGTTTTTTTATCTGTGGATCTGTATTGTTTATATGAAGCAATCCTCTCGTATTTTTTCATTAGATGTTTTTCGCGGTTTAACTATTGCCTTAATGATAATAGTTAATAGTCCAGGAACGGCATTTCCTTACCCCTTTTTGGATCATTCACCTTGGAATGGGTGTACTTTAGCTGACCTAGTATTCCCTTTTTTTCTATTCATAGTAGGGATGACCAGTGTCATTAGTCTGAAGCGTTATAAGGAAGAGGGTGCAGAACTACTTGCTAATCCTTACCCTGCAATTTTTAAACGTACTGTCGTAATATTTTTGCTGGGGTTGCTGCTCAATATTTTTCCTAATCATTTTGATATAAGTCAACTTCGATTTTTTGGAGTTCTACAGCGAGTAGCGGTTTGCTATTTTTTGTCAGCTGTAATTTACCTCCATTGCTCGAATCGAATGCAGTTTTTTATTTTTTGTTTTTTGCTAGGTGGATATTGGTTGCTGATGACGCAAATACCAGTCCCTGGTTTTGGTGCCAATCAGATAACTGCTGAAGGAAGTTGGGTTGCTTATTTCGATCAAATGGTTTTTTCATCAGCCCATTTGTACGAGAAAGTTTTTGACCCCGAGGGTCTGTTAAGTACTTTACCCTCTTTGGCAACGACTTTGTCGGGTTGTCTAACCGGGAGTTTATTATTGTCCACTTTAAATTTACCCAAAAAATTGGCTTATTTAGTTGCTATAGGATTGGTATTTCTACTTTTGGGTTGGTTGTGGAGTTACAGTTTTCCTATCAATAAAAATCTATGGACTAGTTCTTATGTCCTATGGACCAGTGGCATTGCCTTATTAGTTTTTGCTGGTTGCTTTTTAATGAGTGATATTTGGGCTTACAGAGCTTGGGCTATGCCTTTGAAAATTTTTGGCGTCAATGCACTCTTTGCTTATATGTTCCATGTTTTATTATTGAAAACGCAGGCAAAAATTACTTTCCCCATGAATGGGGGAACTATGGGGAATTTTAAAATAGGGCTTACTCAGTATTTGTTTGGTGGCTTTAATCCGCAAAATGCGGCCTTGTTGTATGCGCTTGGGTTTTTGCTGTTGAATTTTTTAGTGGTTTATTATTTATACCGACGTGAGATATTTATTAAGATCTGAATACCCCGACGTACCGCGCACAGAGCTCCAACGTACCGCGGCCAAAGGTCCGCGGTACGTCGGAGCGCACACTGGGCGCCAAACTAATGGGCTTTATGCGCGGTACAATCCAGCGCTGATCTCCATTGTAGATCCACTGGATACAGTGCAAGTAGGGATGTCCGCTCGGTAAACAGAAAAAAACGTAGAAGACAGATCATTAACCGAGCTTTCTGGTTTTTCAATCCTATCCGTAATCGCATCTAAGAAGTTGTCAGGGTCATCTGCAAGATTAATGGTTTTATCTTTACCTAATAAGCGGAGTTTGATTTGCAGATCACAGATTTTCGCGTGCACGTTTTCAATCCCATCGTAATTTAAGGTCACTGATGTGAGACGCTCATTTTTTTCAATTGCCGCGGTTAAAACGGTCAATTGCTCAGCGCTAATTTTTTGGTCAAAAATTAATTCCTTTAACTGGCATTTAGGACTTCTTAAAAAAGCAGCTAGCTCATCAATTACACTGTCTGAAGCGGGATAACGTGAGTATTTTGAAAGAGCAACTGAAGTAATATTGCGATTTTGCCGTAATAATTTCAGGATAGCCTCAATTCCTTCTGTTTCGATAAAATTATCATTTAAAATCAGACTTTCTAGGTGTTTTGCATTGGTGAGGGCTTGGGCTAATTTGACCATGTCATCTCCCATATAACTATTATGGGTTAAATCCAATTCAGTAAGCGAACAACTTCCACTTGCTAAATAACTACAAAGAGCATCAATATTGGCTCGATTCAAATTGCATTCTGACAAATCAAGAATAGCGATTTTGGAATTTGTTTTCAGCCAATCAAAAAGAAAATTATTGTCCATTTGACCAATATTGGTTTTACTAAGTCCTAGATAGGTTAAATTTTTATTGGTATCTAGAACTTTTTTTAGTGATTGAAATTCCATTTCTGTAAACGTAACACTTTCTAAGGCTAAGGTTTTCAGAGAGGTAGTGTTGTTCAAATTCTGAAAAAGTGCGTCAGCATAACTGCAATGATGGACTACCAGCATATTAAGCTGAGTATTTAGCGCGCCTTTTTTCGGTATAGGTGCTTGTGCGCCTGGTTCAATGCGTATATTAACTTCAGTCATTTTTAGGGGCGCAATACGGAGATTTTGGGCTATTTTTTTTGTTTGGCTATTACTCGCAGGTGTTGAGACTTCATTTAAGTTGATGGTGAGATTGGTGAGCTTGGGTTTGTTGCCAACCATTTCGGCAACAGCGTCAATTACTCGGTTATTGATGTTATTGAGGCGATGGCGATCGATACTACCCAGGATTTTGAAACCTGGTACTGGGGGAAGATAGTATTCAAACAATACATCGGTTACTTCAAAATGTAATTTTGTAAGGTTAGGGTTTTTGGCGATAGTTCGAGCTAATTCCATTAGAGCGAAGGAGTTTGCTTTATCAATATCCATTGATAGATTAATCGATGTAAGAGGTGTTACACGAAGGTACTCAGCTAAAAAAATGACATCTTCGGGTGACATTGGATCTAATAAATCGAGATCTTTGGTATCGAAAGTCTGATTGGTGGTTGCTTTTAGGCATTGTGCAAGGGATAGCTTTAACATAAATTCTCCTCAAATCCTTTTGAAACGAAAATTAATAAGGCATTGCAGTTGCAATGCCTCTATCTTCTACTTGCTAGGAGGAGAATGTAAATAGATTGATGAAAATAGTTACAATTTATATCAATCCAATTGATCGCGGGCTTGCAAAAGATCTTGCAGTGGTTTTGGTAAAACTCCTCTCAATTTTGCAGTTAATTGGGCTTCATTTTTCTGCCAGAGTATTCCTAAGTAGATAATAGCAAGTCCTATAGCAGAAAGTACCACAGGAAAGAAATAACTATCTTTGAACACTTGGAAGGCAAGGTAACCTAGATAAAAAGCTGATCCTAAGGCTCCAAAAACCACAAAGACTTTTCTATTCAATATTACGCCCAAAAGAATCATACCCAGGTTGATGCAAAAATAGATAAATTTCGACACTTCAGAATCCGAGTGTTGTGCGGTTAATCCACCCCAGAATGCAAATACACCAAAGATATAAAGCCAAAATGCATAATCTGCAGATTCGCTTGAACGTACGTCAACCCAAAACGCAATTAACAAGGTGGCAATGCCAAAATACATGGACACCATGGCGCTAAGTTCGTAGCTATAGTACCCATCACTCAATAAGGATGCCAGATCCATAGACATATACCACAAGGTCACTGCTATAGGCATGATCATAAAGGGATAACGATAAAACCACGCTAGAATTAGGCCCATAATTAAAGTACCAAATTCCATAAAAATCCATTGCCAGCGTATGTAATAATTATACTCTTGATATACTGAACTATCAGGCCACCAACCCATAGCATTTTGCAAGCCATAGATGGCTAATGGAGTGAGGCAAATTACGAACGTTGCACAAATGCCTGCGGGGATTGCAAAACCTTTGTTCTGAAAATTGTGGGCTAGAGCAAGGCCTAAAACCCCATAGCAGCAACAAAGGAAAAAAATTCCCCAACCGCCATAGAGTTCCCAGCCTAAGTTCATAAATAAAGTCATCGCACCTATAGCGATAAGGCCACCAAAATAATACAAGACGTTGGTCAAATTGAAACCCGGAGACTGATCAGGAAGTTTATGAAAAAAATCAATTAACTGATTGGATTGGTCAGCCGATATTATTTTGGCATCAACCGCTTTGTTCAACATATTTCTGGTAATTTTCATCGACACTCCATTGTCTTTATTTTTACAAGATTAATAGTATAGCCTGTTATTTTCATCCGCCGAAACAGGTGATACCACTTTTTTTAATCCACGCGAACCCCACATTGCAGTTGTTACTACAGCAATTAAAAATAGACACCCATAAAATGCATAGCTTGATTTAGAGGTAAATTGTAGGGAAGGTGGAGGAGTAAGGCTTACTAGTAGAGAGATCATTAGACCGAAGAGCCCAATACCAGATGTGATTAGAATTTTAAAACGTGCGGTTTCTCTAGTTTGTTGTACGATTTTTATTGCACTAATAAAAAGGAGAACATAGGTGAGTAACAATATTTGCGTGGCTGAATTGAGCATAATCCAATAGGAAGCATTGAGTGCTGGGACTACCAAAAATAAGCTACTAATTAGTGTTACATAACAAGCCTGATGAATTAGTAAGGTGGCAGGCACTTGATTTTTATTAAGCTGAGTGAATTTTGCATTAAGCGCTCCCTCTGCTGCTGCGAATCCCAAACCTTTGATCGGAACAATGAGCCAATTATTGGCCGCGCCAATACAGCCGATAGCAATTAAAATATTGATTGGTGCTGCAAGAAAGTCGCAGTGCATTTTGCCGAAGAATAACTGGATTAGTTGAGGAACACTGCTAATAAAATTCAATTGATCGGCTGGTATAATCATAGCTAGGGTGATAGAGCCAAAAACCATGGAAAGAAATACGACGATTACAGAAATGATAACAGCCTTTGGGAAAGCACCAGGCTCACTTTCTCGGGCATGTACTGCGGCTAATTCAATACCTGAAAATGAAAGAGTAATGGCTGTTAGTGCGGTCCAGGAATAAGGCACAGCGGTTGGAAGAATAGCAACACCTGCATGGGTTTGGGTGAGCCACCAATACAGTCCCATCAGTAATATCAGAGTAAACGGGATAAAAATTCCCGTGGTCGAACAAAAAGAATTAAAGCGACTAGAGGTTTGAATTCCTTTCAAGTTTATCCAAGTTAAACCCCAAATCAGAACACTAACAATGCAAAATATTAGCAATCTATTTTCAGAAAGATCTGGAGAGATACTGTATAGCATAGCCCCTGCAATGAAGCTCAATAGGGTCGGGTATACAAGAACATTTTGCACGCATTGAAACCAGATGGCCATAAACGCCGTCCGTTTCCCCGTCCCGTTTTTTATCCACCCGTAGAGGCCTTGTTGAGATTGTGGTGAAAACCAACACGCAATGATTGCACAGGGTAGTAAAAAAAATAGCAATGAGAGGGTGAAATAATTGAATAATTGATTACCTGCCATGGCAGCAGCAGGCAGGTTTCTAATACTATCAACTGAACAAACAGTGATTAATGTAAGACTGAATACGCTTAATTTTTTAGTCATCAAAATCTCAGCGACAAACAGCTTAAACCTCCATCCACTTTTCTGAATTCACTGACATCCACTTCGATAATGGGAAAGCCAAGTGCGCTGATAGCTTTGTTAGTTTTAGGAAAATTTTGCGGCATGATGACTGTGCCATTAACCATTATACAATTCGCAGCATACTCTTCTTTTGCATCAATTTTGATTTGTTTAAATTGAGCAAAAGCAGGGTGATCAATGAGTTCGCCGCTCACTAAAATATACTCTTGATCTAAATAACTAACGCCTGTTTTCAGATGGAGGTATTCTTTTAGAGCAATAGTGGATGCCGTATAACCGTCCTTTGCTAATAAATTTATCAGTTGCTCTGCACCTGCTTGATTGGTGCGTTGTGATAAGCCAATATAAAAATGATTTTTTATGCGTAAAACATCACCAGCTTCGAGAGTAGCAGGCTCGAAGATTCTACTAATCCGTTCTTTATAAAACGCTTTGACGGAGGATTTGATTTCTAACACTTCGCCTTGACGTGAGTGTGCACCAGGGCGAGTTAGGATAGCTGTTTTATCGGTTAACAAGGCAACGTCCTCGACAAAGCAGGCGTCTGGATAGTCGGTTAAAGCAGGAAGAATATCGATTTCAAGTCCGCAATGCGCCAGTGCCTTGATGTAATTGTGATGCTGCTCTAGTGCAAGTGGATAGTCAGGTTTTCCTAAGTGTGCTGAGCTTGTAAGTCCGGAAATTAATGAAGGGGATGGGGTGCGGACTATGGCATTTTGGTACATGATTGCGGTCCTAACATTGAAAAAATTAATCTTAGCATAAGGTAGGTTTTCTAAGAAAGGGCTTCTAACTACATCCCGCGGTTTATGCACTAATTACCGCAGTTTATGTACTACTTACCGCGGTTTATCCGCGGTATCCAGGCGATCTACGATTAAGCTCAGTGCTGGATTCCGCGGACCTTCAGCCGCGGAACGTAGGAGATATGGTTTGCACTGTGCATTAAACTAGATTTCACCTTAAAACCTAAGTATCCTAGCACATTAAGCTTATGCAAATGGATTTATATAAATGGCTGTAACAGATTTTGATATCGTGTTATTAACGCAAAAAAAATACGTCAATCCAACGATTATTGACGATTATACTCAAAATATACTCACGGAAGATCATCTACTCACGCAAGCATTGCAAGAGCAAGGTCTCACTGTTACACGAACCTACTGGGATAATGAGGACTTCAATTGGACAGGTACACAATTCGCAATCTTTCGTGCAACCTGGGACTACTTTCATCGTTTCGATGAATTTCATCGCTGGTTAAAAAAACGTAGTGAGCAGATTCAATTTATAAATCCTTACCCTATCATCCTCTGGAGTATGGATAAGCATTACCTTGCCTACTTGAGAGAGAAAGGCATCAACATTCCTCCTAGCATTTTTATCGAAAAAAATACCGCAACAACACTACAAGACATTTACCAGTTATCCGGTTGGAGTAAGGTTATCATCAAACCGACGATTGGTGGAGGTGCACGCCATACTTATCTAATCGATGCAAATACACTATCTGATCACGAACAACTATTTCAAGAGCTAATCAGTTCTGAAGCCATGATTATGCAAGAATTTCAGACCAATATCTTAGACCGCGGCGAGGTTTCGTTCATGGTTTTTGGTGGAATCTATAGCCATGCAGTATTAAAAAAAGCAAGGCGTGGTGATTTTCGTGTACAAGATGATTTTGGAGGAAGTCTATATCCCTACCAAGCAAGCGATGAAGAAAAGCAATTTGTTGAGAGGGTTATAGCTCAGTGCCCTGAACAACCCGTTTACGCCAGAGTGGATGTGATGTGGGATAACAATAATCAGCTCTGTTTGTCAGAACTTGAACTTATTGAGCCCGAATTATGGTTTAGAAAGGATCCGCACGCGGCTAACGCCATGGCGCAAGTTGTGCAGCATTATACGCAAAAATTCTATTGATTTTTTTTTAAGATTAAGGATGATGTGATGAAGAAAAGGATAGCCTCGTTACTCGCGATTACTTTGTTAAACCCGGCACTACACGCTGCCACAGAAAAAATTGTTTGGACTAAAGCTAGTGATTATTTTCCGCCAAAACAATTCCAAACTCAGGGTTTCTTGGCTCTAAAAAACAAAGACAATAATTACCAAATTAAGGTCTTAGACGAAACATCGAAAACTGATCCCAATCATATTCGGTATCAACTGTATTTTAAGAATATTCCTATTTGGGGGCATGAATTAATACTCCATAAAAACAGTAAAGACCGCGATACAATTACAGGGGTTGAGGTGGTTGGCCTTGAGCATGACATCAAAGATACTGTGGGTAAGTTAACTCTTGAAGAGGTTGAGAAAAAAATTGTTGAAAACACACAGGCCAGTATCGTATTCAAAAGTAGTGAAAAAATAATTTATCTTGATGCCATAAATACTGCACATCTAGCATACCAAGTGACTATGTATACCAATGATCCGGTGGAGTTCATAAAAGCCCCGACCACTATAGTCGATGCTAATACTGGGAAAGTTCTTGATGAGTGGAATAATCTAAACCATCTTAAAGTGGGGCAGGGGTTGGGGGGGAATGTGTTAAAGCTACCTTACCGCTCAGGTTTGTTTCAACATGGAACCGCTGAAAACGGTGTACCTTCTTTAGGTAAATTTGATGTCGAAATAAAAAAAGGGCGCTGTTACGTTCAGAATAATGACATCAGAATTATAAATGTGAATGAAACTACGCTTGATAGAAATTCGTTTCCTTTGTTAAGTGTTTTTGAAGCGTTCACTAAATTACCTACCTTTTCCTATCCTTGTGATGAAAAATCAAAATACTATAATAAAAATGACGGGAATACTGCCCCAGCTAACCACAGTTTTTCTTCGGTCAATGACAGCATGTATTTTGCCACAGTCACCTTAGAGATGTATAAAAATTATTACGGTGTTGATAATCCTTTGGGGGATGATTTACCCGTACGTGCTTATACGCACATAAGGCATTTGGACAATGCCTTTGCTGTACCGCATATCAAATGGAAGGGTATAACAATAATCCACCAGCAAATAGTTATTGGCGATGGAGATGAACTCTTTACAGCACCTGCACAGGCAACTCTTGCTCATGAGCTATCACATAATTTTACTCAGTTATATTCAAAACTTGTTTATAAGGGGCATTCAGGCGGCATCAATGAATCCTTCTCCGACATGGCCTCCATTGCGATGTTGGATTATGTACGTAAAGATTATCCTTGGTATTGGGATGGATTAGATTATGGTATAGGACGCGAGGCGACGTTCACTCCTGAACCATTGCGCTATATGGATGATCCCGAAAAAGACGGTAAGTCTATCGGTAATGCTAGTAAATACGAGGACGGAATGGATGTCCATGATTCCAGTGGCGTCTTCAATAAAGCCTTTTATTTATTAGCTAACAGTCCGAATTGGACTGTACGAAAAGCGTTTCAAGTGATGGTCGATGCTAATAAAAAATACTGGACTTCAGACACTCATTTTGAAGCCGCAGCTTGTGGCGTAATTCAGGCAACTATTGATAGAAAATATAGTAAAGCTGAAGTAATTACAGCTTTCGCCGAAGTCGGTGTTAACTGTCCTCTAAAATCATTAACCCAATAAAGAGTTTATATCATATGGATTCGAAAATTTGTCGTATTGGCATTATAGGTGCAGGGCGTATTGGTAAATTACATGCGCAAAACCTGAAAAATCATTTGCCGCAATTTAAACTGGTGGGTATTGCTGATCCTCAAATTGATACCTCTTGGGCGCAGCAATTAGCTATCCCTTTAGTGACAAAACAGGTAGAAGATCTCTTGTTTCACCAGGACATAGATGCCTTGTTGATTGCTTCACCCTCCGATCAACACCTAGTACAGATTGCAGCTGCAAGTGAGTCGGGGAAAGCTATTTTTTGCGAAAAACCAATTGGTTTGAATGAAGCAGACATCAAAGCTGTTTTAGCTACCGTTAAAAACAATAGAACACTTTTACAACTGGGTTTTAATCGACGCTTCGATCCTAGTTTTGCGCATTTACAAAATGAAGTTGCGCGTGGTGCGATTGGATCTTCGCAGATTCTAAAAATAACCTCACGCGATCCTGCATGTCCGAGTTCCGCTTATTGTGCGACCTCGGGTGGGATGTTTATGGATATGAGTATTCATGATTTTGATATGGCAGCTTTTATCATGCAGTCCGAAGTTGTTGAGGTCTATGCTAGTGGAGCCGTGCTAATTAATCCTGATTTTGCTGCGTTAAACGATGTCGATACAGCTATTATACAATTACGTTTTGCGAATGGCGCCTTGGGTGTCATCGATAACAGTCGCCAAGCTGTTTATGGCTATGATCAGCGTATTGAAGTGTTTGGTTCGAAGGGAATGTTGTTGGCTGACAATCAACTACAGCATTCAGTGAGCCTCCATATCCAGTCTGTCACAACAGCTGCAAATCCAGAGTATTTCTTTTTAGAGCGGTATCAGCAAGCGTATATTGCAGAGTTGAAAGCTTTTCATAGCGCATGGCAGTCTAATTCAGCGAGTCCTGTATCTGGTGAAGCTGGTTTAAAAGCTTTGCAAATTGCGCAAGCTGCTAATGAATCATTGGCGAAGAAAATGCCTGTTAGTTTGCTTTGAGGTTGTGATGAATTATCAAGTTTTTTATTATGATGAAAAAAGACCTGTAGATGTCATTTGTATGGGGCGAGTTGCTGTTGATCTGTATGCTGAGCAAATAGGCAGTAGTCTTGCGGAGGCGACAAGTTTTAAAAAATATCTAGGCGGTTGTGCGGGTAATATTGCTGTAGGTGCTGCACGCTTAGGTCTTCATAGCCAGTTATTTTCCTGTGTTGGTGCCGATGAGATGGGGCAATTTTTAACACAGGAATTGCAAAAGGAAGGCGTTAATACGGATTTACTGTACACATCAGATAAACACCTTACAGGGTTGGTTTTGCTTGGGGTAAACCCTCCGGATCATTTTCCATTGATGTTTTATCGCAATGACTGTGCCGATATGCAATTGCAGTCAGAACAAATCAGTGCCTCTGCCTTACAACAAGCGAAAGCTTTGCTTATCACCGGAACTGGTTTATCGACCTCGGCTATGCGTGAAACGACAACGGCTGTTGTTAAGCTTGCAAGACAATCAGAAACAGTGGTTATTTTAGATTTAGATTTCAGGCCAGTACTTTGGGGGTTAACAGCTATTGGCAATGGTGAAACCCGTTTTACAGCCAATGCTGAAGTAAGTCACGTCTATCAGCAACTATTACCAAGCTGTGATTTGATAGTCGGTACTGAAGAGGAGTTTTGTATTGCGAGTGGTTGTCCTGATATAGAATCTGCCTTAGTTAGCTTACGCCAGTTTACTGCAGCGCCTTTGGTATTAAAGTTAGGCGAGAAAGGTGCACAGATCTTTTTTTCTGGTAATAACCAACCAGTACTAAAATCAAAAGCCTTTCCAGTAGAAGTATTAAATGTTCTTGGTGCTGGTGATGCGTTTATGGCAGGGCTCCTTACTGGTTTGCTACGAGGAAAGTCATGGGGGGATGCTTGCACTTATGCCAATGCTAGTGGTGCCTTAGTTGTAACACGACATGCTTGTGCTGCTGCAATTCCCAATTTTGCAGAGATAGACTATTTTATTGAACACTATGATACTACCCCTAAGGTTTGGCAAAGTTCGCAGCTTGCACAATTGCATGGTCCGCAAATGCACATTTCGAATTCGCGAAGTTTGATTAAAAATGCGTCAGGATTTACAACTGGAGTTAATTCAATTGTCACTTTATCAGAATCCTCTGCTATGAATTTTTATTCTCTGAAATTGCATAAAGGACAAAGTTTTCAATTTAACCAACAACTCGAATTTGCAGCTTTGTTATTAACCGGCCGTGTAAGTTTTCACTATGCCGAACAAGATAGAGAAGCAGAACGCGTCGATTACTTCCGGCAAAATCCCATCGTTTTACATTGTGCAGCTGGCCAAATTGCCTCTGTGCATGCTCTAACAGACGCTGAGCTTTTAGTGATGGAGACTGAGAATTCGCAGGAATTTTCAACTTGTTTATTCGATGGTACTAATCTATTAGAAGTAGATGAACGTGGGAAAAACTTATTAGAAGATACCTCTTTTCGCATAGTGCGAACTGTATTTGATAAACGTAATCGTCCTGAGTCTAATCTTGTCGTTGGTGAAATCATCAGTTTACAGGGGCGTTGGTCAAGCTATCCTTCACATGCTCACGAGCAAGCAGAAATTTACCACTACCGTTTTTCAGAACCGCAGGGGTTTGCTTTTGGCGAGCACGGAAAAGAAGTTTTGCGCATTGAGCATTACGATACCTTACAGATTGCTGGCGGACGAACGCACGCGCATTGCACCGCACCTGGATATGCACTCTACACCTTATGGTTTATTCGTCATGCAAAGAACAATCCTTACTATCAGCCTACCTTTGAGAAGGATCATGATTGGACTAGAAAAGGAAGTGCCAATCAACGCGCGTTTCACATATAAACAGGATTTTTAGGGGGTAGATGAGTTGGGTACTATACGTTTAACCATGGCGCAGGCATTATTGCGATTTCTTGCGCAGCAGTATGTGGTAATGGATGAGGTAGAACATCGCTTTGTGCAGGGTGTTTTAGGGATTTTTGGCCATGGAAATGTCACAGGCTTAGGTGAAGCCTTGGAGTTTGATGACTCAGGTTTGACTTTTTATCAGGGGCATAATGAGCAGGGGATGGCCCATGCAGCGGTAGCTTTTGCTAAGCAAAAAAACCGTTTAGGTATCTTGGCTTGTACATCATCTATTGGCCCGGGTGCTACGAATATGATAACCGCTGCTGCAACAGCCACTACTAATCGCATACCCTTATTACTTCTTCCTGGCGATATATTTAGTTGTCGGCAACCAGATCCTGTTCTACAGCAACTTGAAGTGCCCCATGATTATACAATTTCTGTGAATGATTGTTTTAAACCGGTTAGTAAATATTGGGATCGTATTAGTCGTCCTGAACAACTGATGTCTGCTTGCATGCATGCGATGCGTGTTTTAACCGATCCAGTAGAAACCGGTGCAGTTACTTTATGTTTGCCGCAGGATGTTCAGGCCGAAGTGTATGACTATGAGAGTGCTTTTTTTGATAAACGATCCTGGTTTATTGATCGAGAACCTCTGAGTGAAAGAGCTTTATTAGAGGCGGTTGATGCATTCAAAAATGCGCAGCGTCCGTTAATTATTGCTGGTGGAGGCGTGCATTATTCTTTTGCTAGCGAGGTCTTAAGTGACTTTGCTAGTCGTCATTGTATTCCTGTTGCAGAAACGCAGGCTGGAAAAAGTGCTTTAGCGGCTACTCACCCGTTCAATGTAGGTGGTATTGGTGTTACAGGATCTTTAGTGGCGAATACTTTGGCAGAACAGGCAGATTTGATTTTGGTAATTGGATCGCGCTTACAAGATTTTACCACGGCTTCCAAAGGGGCTTTTAAAAACAAAAGCTGTCGTATCTTGCATTTGAATGTGTCTCGTATTGATGCGATGAAAATGAATGCTGTGATGTTAAAAGCTGATGCAGCCAAAGGTTTGCAGCAATTAGATGCGTATCTAGGAGACTATCAAACTTCACAAACGTTCCAAGAACAAATTGCTTCTGGTAAAACCGATTGGGCAGAGGAGTTGATACGCCTTGCCCAACCCTCTGAATCCGATTTGCAGCAAACGGCTGTATTGTCTGTTTTGAATCAGTTTGTTTCAGCTAATGATGTGATTGTTGGCGCCGCCGGAAGTTTGCCAGGTGATCTACATCGTCTTTGGCAATCTAAGCAGACTAAAGACTACCATCTTGAGTATGGGTTTTCTTGTATGGGTTATGAAGTAGCTGCAGGCTTTGGGGTACGCCTAGCTATTGGTGATAGTGGTGAGGTGTATGTTTTGGTGGGCGATGGCAGTTTTTTAATGTTGCATTCGGAATTGCTAACTTGTATTCAGGAGCATAAAAAAATTACGGTCGTGCTGTTTGATAATCATGGTTATCAATGTATTCGTAATTTACAGGAAGCGAATGGAAGTCGTGGTTTTGGTAATGAGTTTCGTTTCCGCGATGAGGTGTCGCAGCAATTAAACGGTGAGTATTTGCCCATTGATTTTACCCAGTATGCTGCGGGTTTGGGGGCTAAAACATTTTTTGTTGATTCTTATGATCAATTGGATTCTGCTTTACTTGCAGCAAAGAAAGAGAGTCGTAGTTGTGTGTTGGTGGTTCCAGTTGCTGCGAAAAGTATGAGTTCTGGTTATCGAACCTGGTGGCGGGTTGCGGTTGCGGGAGTTTCGAAGTCTGTACAGGTTGGTCAGGCGTTTAAACGATCTCAGGAAACCCTTGAGGGGATTGGGGTTTTGTAGGTTGGGTCGCGAGCCAACATGATCTCGATGATGGATGAGGATTGTCGCTGTGTCATGATCCCGGGGCGCGCTAGATCTGTGTAGGAACCAAAGTTCTCCCGGACGGGGTGGTAAAACGCGCTTTCGCCCTCCATGGCTCGCTCTCGAAAAACGTCGTGTTTTTCGAAGGTTTTACCACCCCGTCCGGGAGAACTTTGGTTCTTGGGCTGTTTAAGGCGTAGGTTGGGTCGCGACCTAACATGAATCTTGATGGTAGAAGAAGATTGTTGTTGGGTTATAACCCAACCTACGGCCCTGATGTTACATTGTGGCACGGAACAGCTCCCTTCTCCCTTTTTTAAGGGAGAAGGGTTGGGGATGAGGGTTGCTTATCGAATGGAACAATCTCTCAGCCATGGGGTTTAGCCTAGAGTGCGTGAGTCGGGGCAATAATGTTCGGCTTCAAGTTTTCGGCTTCGCTTTGTTGTATGCACCAACGTACTTTTTATTGAGGAATGAAGATGAAAGTAAAACTGGGTATTGCACCTATTAATTGGTCTAATGATGATGATCCCTCTTTGGGTGGGGAAATCAGTTTTGAGCAGTGTATTCGGGAGATGTCTGAGGCTGGTTATGTGGGGACGGAGTTGGGCAGTAAGTATCCGCGTGATGTTGCTGAGTTAAGTGGGGCCTTAGACGGGCAAGGTTTGGTCTTAACTAGTGGTTGGTTTAGTACTTTTTTTACGGATCCTTCGCAGTACGATTCAACGTTGTCGCGGTTTTTAGACAAGGTTAGTTTTATGCGTGCTATGGGAGCTAGGTATATTAATATTTGTGAATGTGGGTATGCCATTCAGGGTACTAATTTGCCGGTATTGGGTGTTGATAAGCCAGTGTTTGATGCGAGTCAGTGGGATGCTTTGTTTCGTGGGCTGCATGTTTTGGGGCGGCTTGCTTATGATTTGGGGATGGAGCTTGTTTATCATTATCATGCTGGGACTGGTGTTTTTACGTCGGATGAGATTGATTATTTGATGGAGCATACGAGTCCTGAGTTGGTGTCTTTGGTGTTGGACACTGGGCATGCGGCTTTTGCGGGGATTGATCCTGTGCGGTTGGTTTCGTTGTATGGGGCGCGTATTCGGTATGTGCATTTGAAAGATGTGCGCAGGGATGTTTTGGCTCGGGTTGGTGTTGAGGGTATGTGTTTTATGGATGCTGTTAGGGCTGGGGTATTTACGGTTCCTGGGGATGGTTATTTGGATTTTCCTAGTGTTTTGGGGGCTTTGCGGGCTGGGGGTTATGAGGGGTGGATGATAGTTGAAGCTGAGCAGGATCCTGCTGTTGCTGTGCCTTTGGTTTATGCTCGTCGTGCTTATTCTTATCTTGTGGCTCAGGGATTGGGATCTTAGATTGGTGTTGTCATAAAAACCCTGCGGACCTGGCTGGTAAATTTTCGCTGTAACTGGGGTTGTAAAACTCGCTTTCGCCGTCCATGGCGCGCTCCCGAAAAACTTCCTGTTTTTCGAGTGTTTTACAACCCCAGTTACAGCGAAAATTTACCAGCCAGCCCCACAAGATTTTTATTCTGCAGACTTCTGTGCTCCTGTCTACCGTGCTTCGCATCTACTTACCGCGGCCGAAGGTCCGCGGTATCCAGGCGATCTTCGATTATGATTGGAATTAGATTCCACTTCAAATAGTGGTTAACCTTTACAAGGCTTGCCGAAAGGTGTCAATTTCATTAAAGTATTAAAACAAAAGATTAATTGTCAGTCTTGATGCTGCAATTTCCTTACTAATTAGGAGCTGGAATGGATACGGAATTTACTAAAAAGTTGAGCGTAATAATTAGTAAGGAGAAGGTGCTTGAGCAAGTCATCAATGAGCTTCTTGCTGAGTCTATTTCTCGCGGGGATATTAGTGTGCAAGGGGAGCCGGAGGAGATTAAGGATAAGTATGGTGTTTCTTTTATCAAACCACAGCATGTCCAGCATAGCAAAAATCCGCCTACTCAAGAGCCTTATTTAGACGATGATTTTAGTTTGTTGGTGGCTTTTTCTTTTGCGATTCCGTTGTTTATTGGAATCGTGGTTGGGATATTTGTTATAGGTGATGTGCGTTCAAATGCTGATAATATTTTGTATGGACTTATTGGTGCATTGATTGGTGGTTCGGTGGGGCTTGGGATTGCATTACCTATTCATAATAAACGTAAGAAAAATATTAAGAAGCAGGAGAAAAAAGGTGGGTTTGTTGTTTGGGTTACACCGCATACGGTGGAGCAATATAATCACACTCTTCGAATTTTACAAAAGCATCAGTTGGTAATCACCGATGCTGATGGGGTTAAAAATATTTGATATCTGTTACACTTATTGATATTGGATTGACTATGCAGGATGCAGAATGACAGATGTTAATAAACTGGGCGGTAGTTGTTTACGCAGTGCAGAAGATTTTTTAAAAATTCGACAGGTGATTACGGATGAGCCTTGTATTTTAGTCATCTCTGCAACCTATGGCACGACTGAAATTCTGATGGATGCCCTACGTTTTGCTAGTACAGGTGAAAAGTATTTGCCGAAAATCAATGCTTTGATTAAAACGCATTGTGAGCTCAATAAGACTTTGACCAAAGATCTCAATATTCAAAATAGTATTCTCAAAGATAAAGACGATATTATAGCCTTGTTGCATAGCGTATCTATGTTGGGTACTTATTCACAACAGCAAAGAGATTGGTTGTTGGGCTATGGTGAATATTGGTCTAGTCAAATCATTGCTGCGATGTTGGGTGTGCCTTGGCTTGACTCAGGGCAAATTATTACCGTTGAAAGGCATGAAAACAGCGTCAGTGTTGATTGGGATGAAACCAAAAGTCGATTTGATAAAGCGAGAAAATCCCATAAATCAAAAGTGATGGTGATGCCGGGTTTTGTTGCGCGTGATGCTGAGGGTTTACGTGCCTTACTAGGGTTTAATGGTAGTGACTTTACTGCGGCTATAGTTGCGAAATTAATTAAGGCAAAGAATTTTTATAAATGGACTGATGTGGATGGGATTTTTACCGCGGATCCTAAGTTAGTAAAATCGGCTTTCGCTATTTCCAATTTGAGTTACTCTGAAGCTTCTGAGTTAGCTTATTTTGGTGCTTCTGTATTGCATCCTCAGTCAGTGCAACCTGCTATCGAAGCTAATATTCCTATCCATATAAAAAATTATTTTAAAGTGAATAATCCGGGAACTACGATTAGTGCCTCACCTGCTGCAGAAGGTTTCGTAGTTAAAGGGCTTAGTTCTATTTCTGAAGTTTCTTTAATTAACATCGAAGGAACTGGGCTGGTTGGAGTTTATGGCATAGCGGGTCGGTTGTTTTATTCTCTTTCTCGTGAAGAGATTTCGGTTATTTTGATCAGTCAAGCGAGTTCTGAGCATTCAATTAGTATCGTTGTTAAAGAAGAACTTGGCCAGCAAGCCGTTAATAATATTCAACGCGAATTTGAGTTTGAATTGCAAAATGGCATGATTCAAAATGTCAGTCTGATTGATCAATGTGCCATTGTATCCGCAGTCGGTGATGGGATTTTAGGTACTCCTGGAGTTGCTGCTAAGTTTTTTGAAATGATTTATAAAGCGAATATTAATATTCTCGCGATTGCCCAAGGTGCTTCTGAGCGTAATATTTCTGCGGTAATTAATGATCCTTACACCGCACGTGCTTTGTGTTCATTGCATGGTGGTTTTTATCTCTCTAATAAAACCCTTTCTATTGGTATTATTGGTCCTGGTGGTGTTGGATCCGAACTACTCGATCAGATCAAGAAAAACCGATTGCGGCTGAAACGTGAAATGAATGTTGATCTTAAAGTACGTGGCATTATGAACACTCGATCCATGTTATTGCATGACAAAATTTCTGAAATGGGTGAGTGGAAAGAAGGTTTGAAAGCTGAAGCAAAACCCAAAAATATGACGCAATTTATTAACCATATTGCAAGCCAAGAAATACCTAATGCAGTGATAGTCGATTGTACCTCTTCAGCGGAAATCGCAGGTCATTATACGCAATTTTTTGCAGGTGGTTGTCATCTAGTTACACCCAATAAGAAAGGTAATTCGTCTAATATTAATGAATATAAAGCGTTAAAAACTGCATTGAAGCTCCATAATAGACACTATCTTTATGAAACTACCGTATGTGCTGGTTTGCCTGTGATTCGTACTATACAAGATTTAGTCGCTACTGGTGATAGCATTAAACGGATAGAAGGGATAGTGTCAGGAACTTTGTCCTTTATTTTCCACCAATGCGCACAGGGTGTTTCCTTTGCTACTAGTGTGCAAGAAGCTTATAAATTAGGCTATACTGAACCAGATCCGCGTGAGGATTTAAATGGATTAGATGTGGCGCGCAAATTTGTCTGTTTGGCCCGTGAGCTGGGTTATGAAACGACTTTAGATGATGTCAAATTACTGGATATGGTTCCTGAAGCGTTAAGACATGTTTCGGTAGAGGATTTTTTAAAAAAATTACCCATGCATCAAGAGGAAATCGAACAGAAAATTAAAAAATTATTGAAAAATAATGCGGCCATTGCTTATGTCGGGATAATTCAAAACGGCAAAATTACGATTGAGCTTAATGCCTATCCAGCGTCGCATCCTTTCGCGAATACTAGCGGAACCGATAATATTCTACTAATACAAAGTAGGCGTTATGATAATCAACCACTAATAATTCAAGGTCCCGGAGCAGGGAAAGATGTGACTGCCGCGGGCGTATTTGCTGATCTACTTAAATTGGCCTCAATGCTATGATGAATGAACTGACTTCTGTAACTGCTTTTGCACCTGCCACCACCTCAAATTTGGCGGTGGGTTTTGATATTTTAGGTTTTGCCCTCGATAATTTAGGCGATGAAGTAACACTGGTTAAATCTCATAATAAAGAGCTAGCTATTGTTGCTATAGAAGGTAAAGAAACCATTCCCTATGATATCGATAAAAATACGGCAACTGTTGCTTTGCAAGCTATGTTGGATTATTTGCAGCTTGAGCAGGGCTTTGATTTATATATCACCAAAAAAATTCCTTTAAGTTCCGGCTTGGGTGGTTCTGCTGCTGGAAGTGTTGCTGCTGTCGTTGCCTTAAACCAATTTTTGCTTGAACCCTTATCCCAGAAAGAATTAGTTGAATTTGCATTGCTAGGTGAGCAAGCGGCCTGTGGTGCAAAACACGGGGATAATGTCATCCCTAGTTTGTTTGGTGGAATGACGTTAATTCAATCCTTAATGCCTTTACGTATTATTCATTTACCGACGATGCCCATTTATGCTGCTTTCGTTCACCCTCATTTACAGTTAGACACTCGTACATCGAGAGCGGCGTTGAAAGACGAGATCGAACTAAAAACCTATGTTAAACAGAGCGCACATTTAGCGTCTTTTATTAGTGCACTGTATGAAAATGATTACGAGCGCTTGGAGTCTTCTTGTCGAGATGAATTGATTGAGCCTATGCGCGCCCATTTAATTCCCGGGTTTTATGAAGTGAAGGCTCAGGCCTATCGTTATGGTGCACTAGCTTGTTCTATATCCGGCTCAGGCCCCACAGTCTTTGCTTTGGCCAAATCGAAAGAAAGTGCGTTAATCATTGCTGAACAAATGGTGCAAGAATTTAAAAATAAAGGGATAGAAAGCGATACCTTTATTAGTGGAATTTCAACGCAAGGCGCCTATGTCAACGAACAAGAGTAGGGTAGTCAGTACTCGCGGAAAGGACAGTGCCAACTTGGATGAAGCAATTCTTTTAGGATTGGCTCGTGATGGTGGTTTGTTTGTGCCAGTTGCGTTTCCTATACTCACTATCGCGGATTTTTATGCCTATAAAGAGTTAAGCGAGTTTGCACAGCATTTAATAGCCCCTTTTTTTGCGGGGAGTTCGCTCATAATTGATAAATCCTTCTGTGAGCAGGTGTTTAATTTTCCGCTGCATTTAAAAGCACTATCTGAAACTCATCACGTCTTGGAATTGTTTCATGGACCGACTTTGTCCTTTAAAGATTTTGGTGCTCGTTTTTTTGCTCAATGTTTGGAGCAGCTCAACAAAGGCAAGGTGACCAAAGTCTTAGTAGCAACATCTGGAGATACTGGCAGTGCGGTTGCTAGTGCCTTAAGTGGGAAACAAGGCATTGAGGGATTCATTTTATTTCCACAAGGTAAAATTAGCCAACGACAAGAAGCACAGATTACCTGTTGGGAGTCCAATATTCATGCGCTGGCGGTGCACGGGACTTTTGATCATTGTCAGGCGTTAGTGAAACAAGCGTTTGCAGAGAATTTGACTGATGGATGGGAACTTACTACTGCTAACAGCATTAACATTGCAAGATTATTGCCCCAAGTGTTGTTCTATGCTTATTCAAGTATACAGTTAACAAGAGAAGGGCAAGGCAAGATCAACTTTATCGTACCGAGCGGAAATTTGGGGAATGTGACGGCTTGTTACTGGGCTAAGGCCTTAGGTTTTCCGATAGGGCAAATTTTGATTGCCACTAACGAAAATTCCGTGTTAAGTCATTTTTTAGAGTCTGGTCATTATCAACCTCAAGCGAGTATTAAAACTTTAGCGAACGCTATGGATGTGGGTGATCCGAGTAATCTAGAACGGCTATTGAATTTATTCCCCGATTTTGCTGAGTTTAAAAAACAGCTAGATGTTTTATCTGTGAGTGATGAAAAGATTAAAATAGCAATAACCAATTGTTATAAGGAAAATAAATATCTAATTTGTCCTCATACCGCAACAGCGTATTCGCGTTTGCAAAATATCAAGGATGATCAAATCTGGGTAATTGTTGCGACTGCGCATCCAGCAAAGTTTGAAGAAGTTATTGAGCCTTTGTTGGAAATTGAGATTCCAATTCCAAACCAATTAGCTGATCTTTTGAAAAGAGAGAAGCATTCTGAAGTGATAGATCCTGAGTTTTCAGAGCTAAAAAAACACCTTACTAAAAGGAAAACCCGGATTCCGCTGTCGCTGCATCCAGGCTACATGTAATGAACAAGACAAATCAAAATTGTAGCCCGGATGCAGCGACAGCGGAAACCGGGGTTTCTTAATGTAGAGCGTATCTTTTTTCAAGAATAATCTTTACACATAAAGCATGTTTCTATATTGTACATTTTGTGTTTCAGTAACGGATCAAAAAAAATGAAAATACAAAGTTATACAGATTTCGAGCAGATTGAATTGCGTTCAGGAACGGTAGTCAAAGCAGAGGTTTTTGAGCGAGCGCGTAAACCAGCTTATAAAGTTTGGGTGGATTTTGGTGCCGAGCTGGGAGTATTGCAAACCTCAGCACAAATCACGGTACATTACACGCCCGAAACTTTGATTGGTAAATTAGTAATCGGTTGCGTTAATTTGGGTGAAAAAAATATTGCAGGCTTCGTCTCGCAATTTTTACTAGTGGGTTTCTCTGATGAGAATGGGGCGATTTGCCTTGCAACAATTGATAAGTTAGTCGCTAATGGAATGAAGCTCCATTAGTAGGTTGGGTCATGACCTGAGTGATCCCAACGAACCTAGGCTAAACCCCATTACCGAGAGATTGCTCCATCCGATTAGAAACCCTCATCCTGTGTGACCGGGCACATCGGTAACAGATATGTCCGGAGACATCGGTAACACATTTATATCATATTGCAGCTATTTTTAATGTTTTCTCATTAAAAATAGCGAGAGCAAG